>Ga0169931_10004205_pt1 | contig 22478 bp, 20 predicted proteins | sample Kivu_15m_20L_FD_129675 | JGI IMG/M metagenome (GOLD analysis project Ga0169931, IMG submission 129675) | Freshwater microbial communities from Lake Kivu, Western Province, Rwanda to study Microbial Dark Matter (Phase II) - Kivu_15m_20L... | ecosystem: Environmental > Aquatic > Freshwater > Lake...
AGATCACTTAAAAAATAACATTCAATGATTACAAATAGGTTAAATTACGGTGATCTCATTACAGGCCACTCTTTGTTTTTAATGTCTGTGTGATCAAAACCATCATAAATAAGTAGAGAACCTTGATTAGGTAGAGGCTCATTCATACGAATTGGTGGTATCCGACTTTGTTGGTTCTCGTCCTCTTTCTTAGTCTCTTCATGAGTAGGCCAAGTGGTAGTAGGAATCGTGCTCGATGCAACATTAGGGTTACTTACTACTACTACAACAGTCTGATGAGTTGGCCAATCAACTATAGGATAATGAGGCTCATCACTTTTCGGCCATTCGACGACAGCAGACTGAAAGCTAGCCTGTTCATCCTTGGGCCAATCAACAATTGGGTGGTGTGATGCATCCTTGGGCCAATTAATCATACTTGGTGTAGTGGGTTGCTGTGGAGGTTGATCATCATCTGGCCAATCTACGGTTGAATGATTACTTGAAGGCCAGCTGATAGTAGGATATGGTCCATCTTTCAATTGCCAAGTAAGTTTGGAATGCTGTTTTCTTACAATAACAATAATTACTATTCCTGATAAAAAAGCACCAATAACGACTGAACTAACGACTATTTTCTTCCAAGAAATGTCAAACTTGGTTGAGTCAGCGTTGTGGGAGTTATCAGCTGGACTAATTAAGCGTGTTGGAGAATAACTAGTTGTTTTTCTTTGTGTGCTCGGGATTGTTGATGGTGCATGGGATAGACAGGGTGGAGAGTTTGATATCATTGTTGCTATCTCAAGGACTCCAAGTTGAAATGAATTCCGATCTATAGATATGTTGGCGAATCTCACATCCCTTGTTTCTAGCTCATTGACCAACGCTGTTATAAACTTCCCCGAATCTATAGATTCGATGAGTGAATTTTTTGAGTTTTCATACCAAACATCGGTCACTGAGTTGCATTCTTTTGGAAGGCATGTCATCATGCCCATGGATGTAAATTGGACATCTATCGAGGATTCTTTAAGACTGCGCCTATGTGGTGATAATGAGAAGGAATCAATCATGTTTATGGAGATTTGAGTACCAATATGAGATGCTTTAGTTAAAGGACCTAACAACGTGGTTGCAACTTCTAATGCCTCTCTTGAAGATTTCGGTGACAGTAAACCTGCAATAGTCAAATTAGACTTAAATGTTGTGCTAACAGTTATTAATTCTGATATGAATGAGGGCTTGAGTGAATAGGATTGCGTTGCCGGATTTTTTGACGGTGGAATTGATGATGAAGGGTTGAAAGGCGCTTTCTGTATTTCAGGTGGCTTAGAATGTATGATGATAGATGGCGAAGGATGACTGGGTCTTCTAGAAGACGGGGAACGAGAATAATGAGAATAATACATAGACATCGATAAGGCTCTGTCTCTTTTACAGCCATCGCAGGCACGGGGACATTTTCTTCGAGCGATATTTGAGTTACAAGAACCTTGAGTTTTGAATTCTCGGATCCATGTACAATTTCTGGCCATACCACTTTCAAGAATGAAGATATCAAGAGTATCATGACAGGTATGCAAGAAATGTAGATTTTTAGAGACCGTAATATCATAATCATTTGATTGTTGGTTTTCTTCATGATTATACGATATTCGTTGAATGGGCAAGTGGCCTACATTTTCTATACTTGTAGAGTAATCCTGCTTACCGAGTTTTTCAATATTTGATAAGGAATATGTAAGGAAATCAATTGTAGTGTTGACCTCTGATGAGTTGGTAACTGCGAGTGCCATCGAATTACAGACGTCACAAGTAAATCGACAATTCTTTCGAGCTTCTTCTGAATTACACGTGCCCCACTCCTTACCATCACGGATCCACGTACAGTCTCTTGCATCACCATTGATCAATCGGAAAATTCTTGTATTATCGACACATGGATCTGAGATATCTAGATAGCTTGATTTCATTGGTATAAGGTCAATGGACTCGGATGTTCTGGGCCTATTCAAATTATCGATATCAATATTAGTTATAGCTCTTTCGGTCGAATTTTCTAAACTGCTTAAATGAGAAGTTTGGGATATTGAAAGTGGATCTTTATACGACAAAGCACTCCATAAGCCAGGATTTTCCCGATTATGCAATAATAGTGTACCTGTGGGAACGAGTCCTTCCGTATATCTTACGTCCCCAGCTATCGTTACCAACCGTAAGCATAGAAATATAACATTTAGATATGACATTTCCATTTGCGATAAAGATGCGGAATAGAATCAGTCTTTGAGTCCATCATAACTAGTATGTTCAGCTGCATATTGAGTGTAGCAATTTATTCCAACAATTCCGTCGACGTGTATGACACACAACACGGGAACGTCTCTAAAAACATTTTAGCGCCAACGGTTATGAGTAGGACAATAAGACGACAAGCTAAAAATACTTATTGCAGTCATGGTTACAGGTTACAGGTTCCAGTTCAGGTAGAGACGTAGAGACTGTAGGAAGGCGGTAGGCTACCGTAGTACATACAGTGGGGACTTTTCCTACATACCGAAGCTATTACACTTGTTCTCGACCGAGTTGTTGGAAGGAACATACAATTATTTTCGGCTGGTTCTTTTAAAGTGGATGCAACTTTTCCCACCGATGCCATTAAATATTCATCACAATCGTCTGCCAGCGAAGCTTTGCTTAATTTACAGTACTGAACAGTAGGAGAAGCCGTTTTTTCCGCTGATTAAGGTGATTATTCATCTTTCTGTATGTTCCATGAAAGCGAGTAAAACTTTTCACAGAGTTAGTAATTATACTAGTAGATGTGGTCGAGTACCAAGCAGGAGCTGTAGCACAAATGAATCGCAAAGCTACATTAATAACGTTTCGATGAAGTAGTAAAATTGAGATAGCCTTACTCTTTGGAATCTCCATTAGTTACAACCGTTGCTTCACCATGCACTGCCCGCAACATACTCGAGTTGCGTTAAATCATCTTCCTCCTCGTATTCAATTTCAACTCTACTTCCTTTTGGTTTATTCAGAGACGGCGGTTTAGCTAATTTTCCATTCTTTTTATTTGTAACATCATTTCCAGTCTCACTAGAATCATCACTGCTGCTCTCATCATCGCTATCTTCGGATTCAGAGTCATCCTCAGCATCGTCTTCTTGCTCAGAATAAAGTCCATCGTAGTCAAAGTCTTCCATGTCATCCTCATCACTGTCATGTTGTACAATGTCTTCGTCATCATCTTCATTGTCTTCCATGTCTTCAACATATTCAACCAAACCGTCTTCCATCTCTTCCTCCTCACTGATACTTTCATCCTCGCTGGACTCGTTTTGCACATCCTCCTCATCCATTCTTTCTAACGCTTTTTGATACGGAGTCTCTGGGAAATTGTATATATCGCCATATGTGCCTTTCGCTAGCCGATTTATAAGTTCCTTTTCTATATTAGCCTCAATCTTTGCTGCAACGAGCGCTTTCTTCTCCCTCCTTTCTTCTCTTTGTTCAATTTTCCTATTAATACCCACAACTTTGGCTTTTCTTCCTGCTAGCTCTTTCAGCTTGATTTTTCTCATCCGAATCAAGTGTTGATGAATTTTCGTAAGTCGTTGTTTATTTCGATGTATCATAGCTTTAGGAAAGTAAGCCAAGTGCTCATCCAATTGCGTCAATGCCTTGCTGTAGTTTCTACTTAAGTGTATTTTTTCCCATAAATTTTTCGGTGTGTGGGCCCGTTCCACTGTCTTAATGTACAAACTAACTTTCCCATTTTCTTCTCTAATGGTGGCATATCTACTGTTTGCCAGGGGACATGTCGATCGATTACATAGACCTGTTATGGAATATGGATGACGGCAGAAATCTCGATGATCGGATAAGGCCGAATTCAATGTAGTTTTGAATGAGCAAAACTGATTGTTTATGACCTGCCATATCATCTCATCGTGTTGCATTTTTTTTGTTGGACTTAAAAAGTAATCACAAGCCTTCCCCAATACGTATAGCAATTTATTATAGCGTAATTATTCTGACCGGGAAGGCAGATGGATACTGTAGTGAAATAGTCGGGTAATTACTAGAGGTCCTTCACTACAAGTAGGGTACTACATGTAGTCGGTTGTCGGTTTCCTTGGTTGGCGGTGTGGCGGTTGGAGGGTGTTGGAGTGTTGGAGTTGCTCCTTTGCCTGGACACCGTACCCTGGACCCTGGACTCGTCTGTACTGCCGTCTGTCAGCCTATCAGTGGAAGTTATCGCATGATAAGTTTGATACTTGTTTTAAATAAGCTTCGGTGCTGTACATACAGAAATACGAAATACAGACAACTACTGTACATATTTGGCAAATCATCTCCTGCAAAACGCTTGTAACAACGCTACAACTATCAAACTTATCTACCTTTCTATTCATTAATTAATATCACAGTACTAATATCATCATAATGCGTTACACCTCTACTAGAGACAGCTCGGTGGATGTAATATTTGAAGAGGCCCTCATAAATGGATATTCCAAAGATGGTGGATTATACGTTCCATCTGTATTACCTTTCATTGATCACGAAACACTTCGGTCGTGGATACATCTTTCATATTCAAGCTTGGCTTCAACAGTTTTAAGACTTTTCATATCCCGTGAAGAAATATGTGATCATGATTTGGATGAAATATGTACAGCTGCTTTTTCCAAGTGCTTCAATGATTCCGACATTGAACCGATTCCGATACGGAAAGTTGGATCGGTAAACATCGCAGAACTTTTCCATGGCCCTACATTTTGCTTCAAAGATTTCGGGCTTCGTTGTCTTATATTCTTTTTATCATACTTTTCTACGAGAAGAAATCGCAAGTTGATTCTACTCGTGTCGACAACAGGCGACACAGGCCCAGCAGCGGTAAATGCAGTAAGCGAGGCAGCGAATCCACGAATTTCGATTCTAGCTCATTATCCAGATGGACAGATTAGTACATTCCAACGAAAACAAATGACAACTATTCAATCACCGCATGTCAGTATAGCCTCATTCGAGGGTGGTGGTGATGATATGGACGAACCTATAAAACAGATGCTCAACATCTCTTCTACTAGTTCTGAACAACAAACGTTGTGCGGCATAAACTCATACAATATTGGACGGCCTCTCGCTCAAATGATTCACTTTATTTGGATATATCTACGATATATGGAAGCAATAAATCCACATCTAGAACATGATCTTGAAACGCTAGATTTTATTCTCCCCACGGGGGCGATGGGAAACATAGCAGGAGGCTATATGGCAAAGAAGATGGGCATCCCCATAGGATATTTGTGTGCTTGTGTCAATGTGAATGATATAACACATCGTGTGATAGAAACCGGCCAATTTCATAAAAGTCCTACTATGATAAAGACATTATCGGAGGCCATAAATATTCAAATTCCGTACAACTTCGAGCGCATCTTATTTTACCTGACTCATCAAGACAGTGCGCAAGTTAAGATATGGATGGATCAAATGTCACAAACAATGGAAATTGATTTAGATTCTATGTGGCATGTGAAACTTTGTACTGATTTCCGCAGTAGCCGCGTTACGGATAAGGAAATGTGTGAAACAATCAAAGATTTTTATCTGCAGCACAATTATTTTGCTGATCCTCACACCGCCGTTGCGTTAAAAGGTGCAGAAATTCTAGGCTACTTCGGAAATGATTCGTCGCAAGACAATGTCCACTCTATAATCTTAGCAACCGCATCTCCCTGTAAGTTTCAAGAGGCTGTTACAGCCGCTCTTGGGCATGAAGTTTGGGAATCGTATTTTGAATATAAATTACCGGCGCGCGCCAAAGCCATATATTTGACAGAGGAAGTCGAACCTCATCATTATCGAAATAATAGTAAAGAATTATATGAAAGACAAAGTGACTGGATGAAGCAAGCGCTCGAAATTATTAAAAAGTTTTAAACCAGGAACATTACTCATTGGCGATACGCCCCTCTGAAGTGGTTGTCTCTACCCTATCTTGCCATTTGACCTCTGCCACAAATTGTGATTGATGGTCTTTAAGGAACTGGAAGACATTTTCTCCATCCCAACCTCTTTTGACTGTTACAAGGACACTTGATTGATCCGTCATCGGGAAACATGAAATTTCCAACAAAGCAAAAGTCAAGCGGTCCTGATAGTAAGGTTTCATGAATGAGAATCTATAACAAATATCGAAGGTCATTAGGCTTGGAAATGTAAATATCTCACCTCCCATTCATCGCACAAGGCGGCCATAGTTTCCCAATCCCAAGCATTGGAGTCAGTGATACGTCGTGGAGTGTAAAGAGATCGCAACATAGCTGTTTCTATAGTATCTCTTGCATGTAATTTGGCGAAGATCATCGCGGGTTTACCAGCATTTTGAGCTTCTTCTGCCAAGCGCTCAAATTCTCTTGAACCAGGTCCATGGCCTTTTGGATCATTCTTCATTAAATCGTCAATCTTTTTCATCGCTTCTTCGCGTCGTTTTTCACCCTCTCGAAAGAGTTCTTCATCCTTGGTGATGATATCTTTATCATCTGCGTTCCACTGTCGATCAACCTCTTCGAGATCGAGCTTAGACCAATCTTGTCTCGGCATGATAATACACTTACAGACAGTGAGTTGGATTGCGCAAGTGATAAGTTTATGAAGCATCATCATACTTGAAACTTGCATAAATTTAACAACGATTCCATGGTAGTAGTAAAGCCGAGATGGTTTTCAAAATTTTAAAAAAGGGTAGACGTTTTTACTTCGACATGATTCTATTACTATAGTACATACTTTTTACTTATTCGGATGTAAAGCTATTTGCTCTTCATCGGCTGCCATTCGTTGAGCCATACGACGCGCTTGATCAATATTCGAAGGTAGAACTCTTCTACAAGTATCTCGATTTGGTAATGCAAAGGTAAAATAAAATTGATTGCTAAGACGTGCCTTGACCTTTTCTGGTTCAGTAACCCATGCCTCAACTTCTATCATAATAAGAGGATGTTTCCCAAGATCTTTAAAATAGGCTTCAGTGACATCATTCCCCTCCGGTAACGTATAAATAACTCTAGAATTAAATACCAGGAGATCACCGACATCAACAGGTGATTCAAAAGATATGTCATCCACTTCTAAAAATCTACAGTGTTTATCTCCTATGAAACGATTCATACACATTTTGTGAAGAAAGAGATACCTTTGTAAGAAAAGATAAAGATTTTTCTGAAATAAACGTAACGATCAAAGTCGTGGACATACCACCAAAAGAATACGCTGTGGCATAACCCAATTCAAAGGCTCGTCTCATCAGAAAACCTCCAAAAATTCGATCATACATGTTGCGTACTTGTGGCTGTGCAACCATGGCATTGTTTAAGGCAGTTCGATCCATTAAAATACAATTCGGATCTGCTAAACAAGGCATCTTTAATAATGGAGCTGCCTCATCCAATAATTGAGCTGCCTTTTGATCGATACGTAAGGCAACATCCGATAAAGGTTCCCCAAATCGTAGTTTATGTTTCCTTGCCATTTTCTTAGCCTTTGCTTTCAAAGCACCCATTTCAAAATGTACCTTTTCTTCCTCAGTTTCAGGTACTATTTGTGGGATAGTGGTTGGCTTTTTCGTAATGGGATCTAATGCCACAAAGGTAAAGTATGCGTCTAACCATTCCTCTTTCTCAGTAACATCTTGACATTGCATTCGTATTTCAATAGACGATGTACCTACCCAAGTTACTTTACCAGATAGGTATTGATCGTTCCCAATCATGGGATTATGTCGTAGCCGTATCCGATCCACTCCTGCCGTAACTAACATAGGATTACCATCTACATGATTAAATGCTACTGCGCCAGCCAAGGCATCAAGGTCTTCTAGAATTTTACCGAAACGTAATCCACCTGCATGATTCTAGTCATGTATGATCATAATGCAAAAGAAACGTATATGTAGAGTATGATGAGAGTATTGAAATGTGGGGTCAACACATTAAATTCTACCGCCAAATTTCCTTTTTTTACCTTGTAGGTTTCTAATAAAAATGGATCTGTACTAAAGGGATATCCAATACCCGTAGCTGAATCCTTAGGAGCCTTACTTGCAATCCGACTTGTGCTGCTAGTAGTAGTAGTCGTAGGCTTTTCATCGTGAGTAGTAGTATGTTGTTCCTCTGCAGTTTTTGACATTCTCTGTATAGCTTCTTCTCTGGCTGCCCAAAGTTTAGCAACAATAGGATTTTTTAATCGGCCCACCAGAGGAATCTTTTGAGTATCAAAATCATTCGAAAATAGACTTTCGGATATTTTTGGATGCTTGGAGTTGGGTGGAGGAGTTGTAGGATTCTTTGGCTGGTCTGAAAACCATCGAATAACTGATGTCGATCGTACACCATTATTTACGGAACGAAAAGATATTTGGAATGTACGATAGGATCGAAACATTTCAAAGGAAACAAAAACTATATACGAGAGAATATTTTTTTTAAAAATGCTGGTAAAATATTTCGGGTTGTACTTTTCCACTATCAGCACGACTACGGTCCTGAGTTAGTGTTTAGGAACGTTCAAAACCTCAAAAGCATTTCAACTTTGAACCCATCATCCATGAAATATGAAATCATCAAGCAAGGTTCGGAAACGCCCCCACTTAAGCTCACGTATAGGGTATACAACTGAGGATGATACAGGGCTACTGTATGAGAATGCCTGTCCTTGTCTAACTAGGGAAGATTATAATTCCCTTGTTCGACCCAACTTTTCAATTCTTTCCAAGGAATATCCCGACTTTGCTAAAGCATGGATCCATCTACGAGAGTCTCAAAAGGCTATCGATGATAGTAACAGTAATAATAATGATGATGATGACCCGAAAAAGACTTCTTGTCGACGACGCAAGTCTACATCTTGCTTCTCATCTCATTTAGATCATGCGTTCAATGTAAACTTAACAAGAGCTTTATTACACAAGTTTTTTCATTTGACTTTACCCAAAATGCCAGAGGGATATTTATGTCCACCAGTACCGAATCGCTTGCATTACATATTCTGGTTGCGTATATTACTACGCGAAATGTATGATTCGCAAGAGACATATTTTTCCAGGATCAATCATCAGACGAAGCAATGTCAATATAAAGGCTTAGATATTGGATGTGGTGCAAGTGCTATTTATCCACTACTTTTATCTACACCCACTTTTACACAATCCTTATTCAAGATGAAAAGTAACGATGATGATGATGATAATAATCTTCATGCAGATCCATTGCAAGCTTGGAAATTTTTAGGAACTGATATTGATTCCTTTTCTGTAGATTGTGCAAAAGAAAATGTTTTAGGTACATTCAATACACCTCCAACCTTTATAGATTAGTTTTTGTTTTACCCATACAATTGTTGATTCTTTTGTGTCCCATTATGATTCTTGTATGCATGTAAAGCCAATTGACTACAGGAAACTATCATAATTGAATGTGTTCCACCTACATCGAGTCAACAACTATACATGTCAGGAAAATGGCAAGAATCCTATAAAGATGCAACAAATTCAAACCATCATGGACCCATATATGCCTCCATCATTGCCGCTCAATCGGCTTTTGCTGTCAATACCAATGTAAACATAGACTCACGGTATCCATTGCTGGATTTTTGTATGACTAATCCACCCTTCTATTCTACCATCGAAGAGACAACTTTACCACGACAGGGTGATTCAAGGAAGAGAACAGATATGACCCTAGGAGAAGGCTTTTATCCAGCTGGAGGAGAAGAGGCTTTTGTAATGGATATGATTAATGATTCATTGTACTTTAAAAATTATTGCACATGGTACACTTCCATGTTAGGTAAAAAAGGTACCTTGATAAAAATAGAAAAGAAACTGATGGAAATGGGACTAGGAAAAGGTCAAATTCGTACAACTTCCTTTATACAAGGGAAACATACTCGATGGGGTATTGCATGGACTTTTCATCCAGCATCCATACGATCTCCAGGTACGTTCTATCCTCGAAATGAACATTATTTCGATGAGGATATTTTGCGCAAATGGAGATATCATTTACTCATCTTTACATCACACACACACACACACACACACACACACACACACACACACACACACAAATAGAATGCCGTATTATTCCCCATCTCGAGACTTTTGAAGTTATTATTTCCAAATCATGTAATCCTTTTCCTGAAGTTATGGATAGAATCCAAGGTTACATGGACATACAAAAGATAAGTGATGTACAACACGAAGTCATTAGTACACAGAAAATTTCATTCTTTGGTTATGGTTCGAATGAACTTGGCTCTCAATCGGGACAAAGTCAACACGATAGGAATCCACCTGACTGGATCCTTGACATTGACTTGAGCTGCTCTGATGGAATAGAGGGAAATCCCGATGAGTCTTGTGTTACAGTCCATTTAACTTGCTTCAGTCATTCGTTATGGGGAAATACTATTGTTTTTAAATTAACAGAAAATATTCAAGGGGAAGTGTGCCGAATTACACGGCGATGGCGTCGGCGAATTTCACTTTCATCGAGAACTGATATGATGATTGATCCTAATTTTATTAATAATTGCTGACCCGATTCTGTCAAGGGGATCTCTCATAGATTGCTGATAACTTTAATCAACTTTTGTATCGAGCTTAACAAGGAAGGCCATACCTTAACTCTATAAGTATAAAACCGCAACGCTAGAGATTTACAGTAGGCTAGGGTGAGTGCCATGCACATGCACACCGCCTCGACGAGAAGAATGTACCATGCTATGCAAGGCAGACAGGCCGACCACAACCAGTAATGCGTTTTTGTCTTCATCCAATACAATTAGAATATCAGAAATCACGATGGGTAAAAAGGAAGTTGTAAAGAATGATCCGGTTATTACTGATGATATCCGTTTGGAAGGTCATTCGGTTATGAAGGAAGTAGAAAATCCAACGAGATATCAAAAAATATCCGCATCTGATACGACAGAGGATCTTTCAAAGTCTAATCGCAAATTAAGTCGAGAACGTAAAATCCATCGTGTTGAATCATTGAGACGGAGAAATCTTGGATATAGTATGGGTCATATAAATGTTGAAAAGTCTGCAAGCAAAATAAAAAGGTTTGACGAAGACGATTCTACGTTTCAAGATAAAATGAACTGCGTTACCCAGGGTGAGACTCCTTATACAAATGTGGACGACGACGACGCAATGGAAGAAGTAAAGGCGTCGGATGCCAAAGAAAAAGTTCTTCAGCAACTGGCTCAGGAACAATCTATCGCGCAGGAGGAATTCCTATTCACTCAAAAGAAGAAGAAAAGAAGCAAGAAAGGCTTCGACGATGCATCCCATAATATTGCCGATGACCTTGATGACCAACAAAGTTTGGATGATGCTTTGCTGGATATGGTCGATTCCAACAAGCAACTACTACTGAAAAAAATTACTGACCAGCAGGGATTACAACAACCAACGTCACAGAAAAGAAATAATCACATTACATTTAACTTGGGCTCAGACAATGAGGAGGGAACATTAAAGAACCCTTTACAGGCTGGACATAATATTCAGCTCGTTGTCCTCCCTGTATTAGGACATACGATTGGACAAGTTTCCTCCGAAACTTTGGGAATAGCTCCATCTGAAACGGCTATGCGATTGTGTCGAAATCGGCTCACGGCCGAGAAAGCACTTATCGCTATGGAGACAACAAAGGTGGGACAGAAAGTGCAACAGAAAAATGGTTCAGACTACGATTTGGTAAAACGATCACGAAAATCAAAGTACTACATTCGCTGCGGTCGATCAGCTGCAAACTTTAAAGTCAAGTAATTATGGTTCAGGTTTATACGAGGTTACGACTGTAACCAAGTCATCATAATTTGTATCAAATAACTTGTGTTTTCGGCTTCTACCTCGCAACCTTATCGATAAAATACACATAAGCACAGCAAGTACTTCAAGTGCTATGGATATAATCCATAGTGAAACATTTATTTGCGCGAAGCCGTGTACCATCGCACCACAAAATTCATCTTTTGCGAGCGAATAGTACAGACCAACAAACGACATGTTTGAATTGCACGTCAAGGCATGGATATTATCCATCATTCCTCCTAAAGGAGATTCTGTTGTATTTATTAAGCGTTCCATTGTCATAGATACTAAACCTTCAGACGATGACACGAGATCAGCAACGGTTTTGTTACTGTTGATGAGGTTACGAAAATTTTCCGTAGGACACAATGAGTGAGACGGACATACTATTCCCCAGTCTGAGGTCATATTTTGTTGGAAATCGTATGCGTCCAGTACGAGATTATATGTCCTTATTATGTTTGAATATTTCTCAGAGCAATTAAAATTGCAGTTGGTCCCGTTGTTGCATGAATAACCACTATACAGATTGCAGTTTTGGTTCAAGCAACATGATAAAGAGGAGTTACAGTAACCTGCAACATTATAAATTCTGTTGATGTATTCCAGGCCAGACTCATTCCCAAGTCGTTTATAGTCTCCTTGCAGGCCGGTACTGGATAATATCCATGCAGTATGATCTTTTCCTTGATTGGCCATCCATGGCTCAAATATGTTTACGGCGGAATAATGGTCATTAAAGCAGTTGTTGGAGCCGTATGAGGTTTCAACATCAAATACACTTGTTACATTTTCAGTGATTGTGTCGATGACGGTTGATTGGTATGCCTTCATTTGTTGCAAAGCTATTGCGAAAGTCATAGTTATATTGTTCCCCTGCAAATATGCCAAATTATCATCCCACTTTGTAAGGAAGTCAAAGATCTGGACAAAATTTCTGTCGCAAACAATTATTAGTATTTCGTGCATTGATGTCTTAAACATGATGAACTCTGGCTCACTTACAGCGTCACGGAAAGGTCAGTGTCATTCATAACTTGATTCGCTAGAATTGCGTTTCTTTCTCCTAGAAATGGTCGGAAATCAGCGGTAATGATGTCGGAAACACGACAACTATCCAACCAAAGAATATTTCCAATAAGGAAAACAGAACCAGTGATAAGGGCTACAGATCCCCACAACGCAGTCAAGGCTGCACTGAAACCAAGAAATGACGGACATCCTTGACATCGCTTCTTACAAGATGAGAATATAAGTCCCAACACACCTGCACTGCATAAAACGCTTGCAACTAATGGCACCGTCATCAAACCAAGCTTTATGTAGAGTCTTAGCCTGGTTTCGATCGCCTCTACCTTTTGGATCACTTGAAGAAATGCCGACAGAAGCCTTTTGAAGGCGTCAAGCTCCTCGATTGTCGAGCTGATAGCTAGCTGAGTAGTACTTTCTCCATCATAAAATATCTGCTTCGCTCCGATAATCATTTGCTGGATGGTTTGGACTAATGCTCCTAGATTAGTAGATAAAACTATCGATATCGCTTTAGGATAAAGCGAATCGAAACTCATTATCTTACTCATCGTCGTATTAATGCCATACGAACTGTTGTAAATACTGATAGCATCGACTGCGACCGACTCAGTGCTGTCCTTTATAACTAATAATCCGTTGTGATAGCGGTCAAATAAAGTGATAAGCCCTTCAAGCAATCTTGAAACATATGCTACAGATTTGCTAAATGAGATAATGATAGCACATGCACCCATGTATGAGTAGAAAGTCGCGAGAAATATGGTTACAGAGAATACGACACACAGCAATGCTGGAAGAATCCAGTGCCAGAAGATTAAATACCCATCTTGCTTAGGAATAGGTGAACAAACGTAACAGAGACTGAAGCTTGTCCAAAGGCAACAACAGCAACAACGCCCAACAAAGTAAATAATCCAAAGCAGTAATAACACTAATGAGATTATGATCCCGATTGCACCAATCGTCAATAAGGACCGCAGATAAGATGTGCTGTTAACACTGAAAAGAGCGTCTTTTGCTTCTGAGTACTTATTAGGAGGATAACGAGTTGTGCGATTGACGGCAGAAGAATAGATCGAATCCCAATAACAATTACCTTCCCTTTCACACATTCCAAGATTACATGCCGTATCAGCTGCTGCGACTTTGCAAGACCCATTATTATCGATCAAGGCGCTTCCAGAGTTATTTCCAACGCATCGTTGACTTTCTGTCGTAACATCACATTTGAACATGGCTATATTATCGGCGAGATTTTGATAATACGTCGATTCTCGATGCTGCATTCGTTGCAAAAGTTCATTACTCCTTTGCCCAATATGATAGAATGCGTATGGATTTTTTGTAATCTCTTCTTGAATAGTATCATCATTGAGTTGCGTATCCCATAATGAGTTTGTTAAAGGTGGACATGAACGATGTAAGTTACGGTGTTTTTGTCGAGTGTACAATTTGGCATAATGTTTCGATGAGCCACTTCTTTGTAACTGGATCAAAACAGAGTAAACTATTGTTAGCACTCGAATCATGACTTATCGAGAGTACAGATGATCATAGATGTGATAATTGCAGTATACTTCTATTTAGGAACGGCTGTAAATACAAGCCCTTTTTTGTTCATGTATTATCGAGGCTCTACCAAATGTTTGTTGAAATCGAGATGTATTTATATTCAATTCTAGTGTCAGTTCAGTGCTGTATGGCAAGTCCCAATCAAGTAATTTCCAGTCATGTATTTTTTGCACTGAGATGCGGAAAAGGGAGGTATTAAATTCATCACATGGAAACATCGTGAGTGAAATAAACATAAGTCAAGCGATATATAAATTTTTCTATCATTCATCTTGGCATCGAATATCATTCTACAATACTGCTTTCGATAAACGCAAGGTGAATTACTGATTATGAGTGGTAATTACTTTCGATGTGACCAGCACTCGAAAGCGAGTGAAGAGGATTTGCAAATACTATCATGGTTTATGAATAATAAGTGTTCAAGTTTTCGCACATTGGTCCCTACGCTTTTAAATTACACGAACACAGAGAATAATGATGCATCGTAAACGACAACTAAATGTATTGATTGTTTCACTCCCAGCTGTATTTACTCTCATCGTAAACGAAGAATAAATGTGTAAACTATTTTACTCCAGGTTGTATTAAGTCTCATTTTACTCTCATAGCCATGACTTTTTCCTTCATTACATCCTCTAATTTCTCTGTTTCGGCAATAAAAGCTCTGATACCTTCTGCTAACTTTTCTGTTCCACAGCCACATTGATTCATTCGATACCGAAATTCATTTTCGTCCATTTTCCCGTTGCCCAGTAATAATTCGCCTGATTTTTTCGCCTCGATAGGATTTAAAATCTGGGGTAAATGTTCCGTAGACGACTCAAGTAATTGGAGGAGGGAAGGCGGTATAGTCATTCGATCTGTACCGGCGAGAGCTCGGATTTCATCTAGCTCGAAACCTGGTCCTCTAGAAGGTCTCCAGCTTGCAGGCATACATATGGTTTTATGCTCAAATGTTTTGAAATAATTGAACATTCGACGGACCTCTTTAACTCCCTCGTCTTGCTCCGGTGGGACTCCATCTTTGCGCCCCTGTTTGGATTTGTGCCAGTCCAGAATTCTACCTGGGAAAGGCGATATCAAGGTAACTCCCCGTTGAGCACACGCAACTGCTTGAATAAAAGAAAAGATCAATGTCAAGTTACACCGGATGCCTTCTTTCTCTAGTATTTCAGCAGCCATGATTCCTTCCCAAGTAGCAGCCAATTTGATTAAAATGCGCTCTTTAGGAACACCCATGCTTTTGTACATTGATATAATTCGTCGAGCTCTATTTACGGAGGCTTCTGTGTCAAACGATAGCTTTGGATTTACTTCCGTGGATATGTACCCCTTGACCAGGGTTGAAATTGAATATCCAAGATTTACTGCGAGACGATCAATGGCCAACGCAACAATAGAATCGTCATCCTTATCCTCCGATGACGTCAATGCGAACGAGACGGAATCGTCAACCATAGATAAGTACACAGGGTCACCTGACAGACCTGCTTGAGAGACAAAGAGGGGATTGGTAGTAGCATCTGTGATGTGACCCGTTTGAGCATATTTTTCTATAACTTTGAGATCTCCGCTATCTATAGACAGTACTGTCATCGACGCCAACTGTTCAAGTTGGTTACTCGCAGATAAGGCTCCTACAGAGTTGAATCTCTTTACCTGCAAATGAGCGGTAAGAGCCGAGCTATAGCCGAACAATTTAAGCAGTGTTATTGATCTCATTTCGAAGGAATGAAATCAATACAGTGAAACCACCACAACACGATTATTATAAGAAGATGATAATCCAAGGAGATGAAAGAAAAAAAACATACGTAATCATGAAAAACTGCAACACCCAGCACGACTGAGAATTGGTAACTGTGCAAGGTTCTATTAGTGCTGTAGATGTAGATTTTAAAAAATAATTCAAGACTTCTGTATCTGTATTACCAACTAGCGACAGGCTTTTCATAGCCTACTACTCATCTTCAACATGGGAGACGTTGGAATATATTGAAAACGTAGATGCAACAGAGAGAATGGAATCAAGTTAGCATCTACTCGTGCATCAACGAAGGAATTCTGTTCTCTGTTGCAATACATTTATATCCAGAATCTACCATTTCTCATAACACATGGGAACCTTTATTATTTGTTGAATGGTTAGATGCAACAGAGAGGACACACGACGATTGAACTAAGGAATTCTGCACTCTTTTGAGATAAATTCATATCTAGAATCTACCATTCTTCATAAACATGGAAACCATTAGTATTTTTTGAATGGTTAGACGCAACAGAGAGGACGCACGACGATTGGGGCTTTTCGTTTTCGTTTGATGAAGAAAGAGATAAATTTGACAAGAGTTTCTTGTCATCCCAATCACAATCAAAGCATTCGTCCATGATAACAATATTTTCTTTCTGATGAGAAGGATCAATGAAAGTAAGAGGAGGATTATCCTGTTTCATGAACTGACACAATGATTCGTTAGATGAGAAAGTTGACCTATCATCAGATTCTTCGTTATTAACTTCTCTAGCCTTGATATTACGATAGTTCCGACATGTGGGTTCAATTTCTAACTCAATAGATGCATTTTCTTTAACTTCCAAGATTATACGAATTCGATTGTCAATCTTTTCCATTATATGATCGTTTAACTGTGAAAGATCATCAGTGCTGGTATCTGAATCTGACCAACGCATTACAGTCTGACAGATTTCTTTGCAAGAGCTGCGATGCGAAAGCGAAGCCAGTGCAGATGATATAAGAGGGACGTATCGATTATCCCGTTGCTCTTTTCTCAAAATTGTCGCGGAAGGGAATAAAGCTGGATTTTTCCACTGCAATTTCTCAAGGCATTTATTCAAACAAATAAAAAAAGCTTCCTTGATGTCATTATCATTCATTGGAAGCCGTCCCTTATGCAGATAAGATACATATGAAAAGACTGTGTAAATAATTCCATCATTACAACTTTTTCACAGCAACATACCTTCGACAACGAAGGAAAAGTCACATCTTCATGGTTGGCGTTCACATGTGCTATCACTAAAAGAGTGCCTAAGCGTGCACCGACGGGTAAAAGAACATCATGTTTTTGGATGCATCTCTCTTGGCTAGCACGTTTAGAACCGGAAACATAAGCATCATCGCCTTTGTCAACTTGAAAGAGCCCATGCCCTGTATCATTAGTTCTCAAATAGTGGGCGATGTGAGCTGTGTCATATAAATCAAAAATAGGCATATGCAGGTTTCTATAAATATCAGATTTTCCTTCTACAAACGAATTTTTGCACACCTGACGAAGGGAATTATGGGGTTTATCATTTGGGGAATACTCTTGCGATGGCTTCAGATCAACGCCGAATGAATTCCAAACAGCTTTGGCCCCTACCATGGAATGATAAAGACCACAAGCCAAACACTCCGATGAATCGAGTAGTGGGACTTGATTGAAAAACCGAATGAGTCCAGCATGAGCCTTAGAATAATCATATTCAGGGCTTGAATGATAAGTTGTTTCTAACTCTTTGTCATATACGATAATAAAAATTTCAAGAAAAGGGTTGCTCCTCAGAGTCTCATTTATTCGACGAATAGGATGGGTATGGCTGGTAATATTTTCCGAAGGAATAGGCCTTTCCAAATATTTGGAAACTGCAACCTTCATTCTTTCAACACGTTTCATTTCTTCTATTTGATAATTAATCTCAGATGATTCATCTTCACCATCTAAACTCAAAGTGTCCATCTCAGGTATGCATATATTTCCAAATAAATCATTTTCGGATAATAAATCATCATCATTCTGAATGAGAACTTTTGGTTTTTTACAATTGACATGTGTCCAATTATCTTCAGAGGATCTTTCAATTTCTAGTTGAGGTTTGATAGACAGCGCGATAGGAGAAAGTAGTGGGGCGACGACATCAATGCTACAATTTAAATCTAAACTAAGCTGAAATCTTGCTAGGTACTCGGCGAGACGAGGCCAAGCCCTCTTTACTGACTCTCCACCCTTAGCGAAATTCGTAAACATATGAGTGAGTTCGATGTTATTTAAAACAAAAAGGAACGATCATAAGAAACAAAAACTATCGACTCAACTGGAAGCAGTACGCTAACTGCAGTTCCGCTGTGCTTGTCCTCGCCAATCTTTTTGGGAATATGTTTAAGGTTGGAACATGACACTTTATCTTTGTCTGTGTCTACCTTTAAGGTAATTTTCGTCCAACATGTTGCCGATTCAGTTGCCGATGTTATGGAGGCGTACGAATTAGGTACCAAACGTTGTGCATGTAGAAGACATAAAGTCAACCCGATTCCGTATCGCCCAGCTGTATTATCCGATGTTGATGTTTTGGTCGATTGGAAGGCGTTAACACACTCATCAATATTTTCAATGCCGCATCCATTGTCGGAAACTGTAACACGAAGTAAGGAGTTGGCGTATTGACCTTGTAGTTCCTGGGTTTCTGATAAAGCAGCATCGCAACTTTTAGATTCTTGAATGAAAACACGAACCCTCTTGTAGTTTCTCCTGTGACCATGATTATCGGTTTGATGTGGATGGGCATCGGCTCCTCTATCCATCCTGCATGCGTCGACTGCATTATCCACAAGCTCCTTTATGATTTGAGCGAAAGCATCACATGTAGAATATTCTAATTCTTTCCATGAATAATCTTCGTCTGACAAGATATTTACATGCTGGCGATCAACCTTTTGTTTATTGGGAGGACTCATTCCTGCTGATGATGATTCTGCAGCTGATGACGATAGAGTTCGATACGCGTGGCTGGAATGATGTTTCTGACGCGAACGTTTTCGAGACTTAGCTGGTTTTGATATCTGCATCCTACTCGTCTCATTACCAAAGCCTCCGAGTGAGGGGTTGTTCGTAAAGGTCCTCAAAGACATCTTTGCATCATCTTGACGATATTTGTAATTCTTTATTCCTATACATATACTGTTACTGCACGTTAAGGTTTTGCGTAGAGATTTGAAATTGATTCGTGATTCGTGCTACAGTAGGTACTGTACTATGTAGGTAGTATTGTAGTACGGTCAAAGAGTACGACGTACAGACGTGCAGTACGTCATGCAGTAGAGCCCAACTCTGTAGAATTATCGTACAGAAGAAGTACCTTCTGTAGTGATTTTTAGTCATCTCGCATCTCGCCTTGACTTGCAAATGCAGCACGCATTTCAAGCGAGCATTTTCGACCGCATCAGTCAGCAAGCACCACTAAGGAAGGATTCACATCGCTCCATACAGATCTCCACTCATTTCGAAACCAGCATTCCTATACAATGGCACCTCCAAAATTCGCTGATATCGCAAAAGGACCTCTTGGTATGTATCATGAAATTAATTTTCGAAGAGGCTCGGAACTTGTTGAAGATTATGCACAGCTTGGCTTAGCCTTGGAATTTTGGTTTACTTTGTGTACCGCATTCAATCTCGATTTCAGTTTCCAACTGCAACAAAACCAATTGAGATCTATGAGCTTGAATCTTAAATAAAATCGTCTCGATATTTTTACATTATTTCTTGAATAATCTTCATTTACTCACCTGATTACCTTTTCGAATTATTTCTGTAATAAAAAGATCTTTTGAATGAGGATTATGCTTCCAAGGTGGGCCTAAAATGTAAGAAGGCAGCAGGCCCAGTTCAGGTTACTCTTGATGCTACACAGGATGCCAAAACAGGTGCCATTTCTTCAAAGATTGGCACTAAATTCGTCTATGCTGGTTTGAACTTCGACAAATTGCAGTTTGAGGCTGATGGTGCACACACTTTGGAAACATCGCTTTCTCCATACCCTGGGTTCAGTTTATCATTTAAGGGTAACAAAGCCGCTGATCTCGGCCTTGACTACAGTAGTGGGAATTTGTTCACTACCACTAAATTAGATGTCAAGAATATGTCTTCTGTTTCAAGCTCTGCCACTGTTGGACTCAAGGGAGGCATTGTTCTGGGCGGAGATGTCAGTTACGCCATCTCGGGAAAAACAACTGGAATTACATCCTACAATGTCGGAGCTAGCTATGCAACAGGACCACTCTTCGCTGCTGTCACGACTGCCAACAAATTGGCGGATGTCAACTTGTCTGTCATGTACAAAGTCAACAATGGTTTAACATTAGCTAGCTCGACAACTCACTCCTCGGCGAAACCACTTCAAGTTATTGCCGTAGGCGGTCTCTACAAGGCTTCTTTCGGAGACGTAAAAGCTAAAGTTGGTTCTAACGGAGTTGTCTCTGCATCACTCATTAAGGAAATCGCCCCTAAGGTTACTCTAACAGCCTCTGGTTCAGTGTCAAAAGGTGATCTTTCTACCTTAAAGTATGGCTTTGGCATTGTGATGTAAAGAACCTTTTATATTTACAGTTTAGTTGAAAGATAAATCAAAATATATTTTGATTTATCTCAAAATCATAATTCTAACTACATATTTTTATATCAGCTTTCTACCTGTAAACCTTCTACGTGTGATGAGCTGAAACCATCGCTGCAAGCTTCTTGTATTTCTTTCTGAGTTCCAACGCCGCTATGTGATAAGGATTTGTTGGGTCATTGTTGTATGTAAGGGCGTTATTGATCATTAACTCAACATCATTATAGAATTCCTTTAAAGCTGTATATTTCTTCCCCTCAACCTTAATGCGAAACGTTTTAAATCATGATTGGATTAATGGTGCGTTGTACATTGATTCAAAGAACTACACAGTCGAAATAAAAAAGAGCCCCACCTTTTCTTGGATGTATTTCAGATTCATAGGTTTCGTCACAATTTGGCAGTAATCAGGCACACCCAAAGATGCACAATTTATCTTATCAATAATAGTACGAAAGGGATTTGATCGGTTGATATAATCGAATTCCATGGCCCAAAGTGCTTGAAATATTGGATTATAGACTCGGTAAAGAGTCTGTTGAGGTGATTCCATATGTTGCTGTAAACGATAGATAGCACTATTTTTCTTGGTCTCTGACTCCTCCATCGCCATGCCGAGATCTAGCTGTTGCGTTTGGTTTCCACTCAACTTACGCTTTTTCAGTGATTTTTTCCCTTTCTCGTCTACCGTTACACCTTTCGTTCGACGATGCTCCCCCATTTTTTTCAACTGCTCTGACTCTCTTTGACGTTGACGCTCAAGTCTCATTTTCATCATACCCAGCTGCTCTTTATCGACTTCTTCATCCTTTTCAAGTTGGACTTTGCATTGCTCCTTAACTTTAGCGATTTGTTGATCCAACTTAGCTATTTCATCGGGATCTATAGCCGATTCTCTCTCCCTCATAAGAGTTTGCTCTTCCATTTTCCATATCTTTTGCTTCGCTAGTGTTAATTGTCGATTCCGAGCATCTACAGCATTCAAGATCTTGACATCAATATGACCCGTATTCATTTTACCCTTTTTATGGAGTTCATCTTGAAGCCCTCTTGTCATCGCTTCTATTCGATACCTTCGAGTGGCTTCATCGATATTCAAGCCAGGTAGTCTCCTACTAAGTTTCATGGCCGTCGCAGCTACCATCAGTTGTTCTTCTTCGACGACATTGTTCTTACCCATAGTAAATGCGGCTTTCATAGCTTTCTCATCAAGGAAGGACCTATGTCTACCTGCGGTAGAACTGGCTCCATCTACGCCGTAATTCTTCATGTAGTCTTCTACTCTTTCTCGTAAATTGGCAGCCATTAATACTGAAGATTGACAATGCATAAGATTTACCGGAAGTTGAGGCGGTTTAGCCTCAGCGTGATGGAGGAGAAAATGTGTGTAAGTAGGTTCAAGTGGCTCACGCCGTTTAATTGTATGAAGACTTCGACGGAGACTTTGACGCAAATCATCTTCCTCGGTCGTATCCTGTGTAAGAGAATTCATGTTTCGTGCTTGATACTAACGATTGAAAAGCAAAGCAGAGTACTATTGGATACTCTATCGTAATGTGAGTAATGTGGCTTTGATGCTTTGATGATGGTGTGTGTA
>Ga0169931_10004206_pt1 | contig 22467 bp, 23 predicted proteins | sample Kivu_15m_20L_FD_129675 | JGI IMG/M metagenome (GOLD analysis project Ga0169931, IMG submission 129675) | Freshwater microbial communities from Lake Kivu, Western Province, Rwanda to study Microbial Dark Matter (Phase II) - Kivu_15m_20L... | ecosystem: Environmental > Aquatic > Freshwater > Lake...
GAACATTGAGAAGAACTGGGACCTTACAAGCCTGATTGAGATCTGGCGTCGCCGACCCGACCTCATGCCACACACGATCCTGGGAATCCATGGCAAGGTTGGTCATCGATTCGTCGTCGGGTCCCTTGAAATCGATAGAGAACTGCTGTGTAACCCACGTAATCGGCGCACTGCTAACCGTTGGGCTCGGCCGAGGTGGCGCGTCCCAGTCATCGACCAAACGCATCTCGACCATGCCGAACTACGGGGTCGGCGCGTCGACGGGGTCGTGTTCGGGCAATTCAGTCACCAACTCCATATCTGGGTAGATGCAAAGGGACGACGAAGGCACTAGCTCAAGCAACAAGATGTTCCCAATTTGTTCCCAAAGCTGGTTTATCAATCAATCTCATCCTGTTAAATCATTGGACTTACTGGAGCCCGAGGCGGGAATTGAACCCGCGACCTACGCATTACGAGTGCGTTGCTCTACCACTGAGCCACTCGGGCGGAGTGACGGGCAAGAAGAAACGCCCAAGTGAACTCTACCGTATTACATGATGAGAGAGTCACCGTGGACAAAGTCGTTGTTTACCTTGAGCCGCCTCCTTTCACGGATTCCCCTCGTCTATCAAGTTGTCATCGAACCACTCTTGATGCGGTACAAGACAGAGCTTCCATCAATTCGATGGTACGGCGAGACAATCCAGTTGGACATCTCTGATGTAATCCATCGGAAGATTTGTGCCGGGACATTTGAAGTCTTTGAAAGACGAGTTCTCGGGCGTCTTCTACGCGAAGGGTCAGTAGCGATTGACGTAGGAGCTCATTGTGGGTTCATGGCACTCGCCATGTCTTCTTGCGTTGGAGAATCGGGCTCAGTGGTCGCATTTGAGCCGATATCCGAGAACTACCGGAAACTAGTGGAGAACACCAAGGCAAGGCGTTCGATTATTCGGCCCGAAAATGTTGCCGTCGTAGGCGGGCAGGAGGAGTTCTTGATACTTGGTCGACCCGATCTGTGGAGACTTGATGAGAACAAGACTTCAGGCAACTACTCGTCGTCGTACTCAGCCAATGCTCAAACTGTGTCGACATGCAATGTGAACGAGGCATTGAGGAGTTTGGCGCGCGTTGACCTGATGAAGATAGACGTCGAAGGAATGGAAGTCGAAATCATTTGTGCGCTGTCTGATGAAAGCATCTCGAAGATTGGATCAATTCTCTTTGAGGTTGTTGTAGAACGACAATCGCCGACCGTTGATCAGCAACGAGTACTTGAATTCCTGGAGTCACGTGGATTTCGTGTTGAGTTTCCGATACTGCCGATTGTATGTAGGTCGAAAATTGTTGGACTCTCATTTGATGCAGTTTCGGCTCTGTTCCGGTTCTTCTTTCCGCTCCTGCATCGCTTAGCTGGAGTGCAGACAACTACGGTAAACCTGCTTGCAACTAGGAATTCTCGCAGAAAGTAGCGACTGGTCGAAGCGGAATTCTCGGGCGGCTCGCCTTTCGCGAGAATTACGGCCAGTATTTTTCGATTGGTTCGTCGCAGGTACCGAGTGAGAGAACCTCGCCCCACGAATCGGAGTAAATGACGTCGGCGCCGACCGGCTTGCCTTCGGGCAGGAAGGTCTGGTTGTACCAGACGAAATAGCGGTCGGTGCACGGACGCGGATATCCGAGGTGATACTGATACTGGTTGCGTACCGGCCAGTGCATTGTGGCTGCGAACAAGCTCTGCGGCTCGTTGCTGTACAGAGCAACGGCGTCGCCGAAATCACGAACGAAACGATGAATCGGTGCGTTCTGGAAGGCGGTGCTCGACCAATGGCGTCCGTCGCGGGCATACGCCACCGCATCGGTGCCGAGTTGAACTGCATGTGAAGCGACGGCGACGAGGGCGACCCCGAGGGCGACTCGTGCAACCGTCTTCGCGCGGGCGAGTCGATCGATGCACACGACGAGAATGACGATCAGTGGCACGTGCAGTCCGCTCATCATCCGCGAATCGAGCGGGCCCATCTCGTGGTACACGAAGCGGTAGACCGAGAACGCCGAGTACGCGACGACGAGCAGGATCATCACGCCGATCACGTCACCGACGTGGTTCTTGCGCAGCACGACGGCTCCGATGACGACGGCGATGATCGCCACCCAGGCGAGGATTCCCGTTACTTGCATCGCAGCACTGTGGTCGGACCACGACAAGTAGATGCTGCCGTTGCCGTCGAGCGGTGGGCGGCCGAGCACCCAGCTGCCGAGAGTCCCCGTGAACGTCGCGAGCGGATCGAGGAGAGTCCCGCCGCCGGGTACGCGGTAACCGGTGAGGGTGCCGTCGATGTCGTAGTTGCGTCGCAGCCACAACGCCGGACCTACGGCGCTGACGACTGCAATGAGCGAGCCACGCAGCAACGCGTGCACCACACCCCGTTCACGCCAGGTGCGCACGACGGCGAAGAGTCCAATCGGAGCGGCATAGAAGACCCCGACGTAGCGCACGAAGAACAGAGCGGCGAAGCACGTTGCAAGCAGCAAATCGACCCACAACGTTCGCTTTTGTGTGACGAGCACGAGGCTCAGCATTGCGAGCGCGATGAACGGTGGCTCCGACCACGCCATCGACGTGAGATCGAGCAGCGCCGGGCTGACGACGACGAGTGCAACACCGATGTATCTAGCGGCGGTGCGTACACCGGCACGACGAAGCAGGATGTCGGTGCACACGACGACGACGGCGATCGACACTGCATTGAGTAGCCGCAGCGACACCGACGGAGAGATCCCGACGTACTCACCGATGGTCACGGCGATCGAGAGTCCGGGTGGGCGGATCGTCATCGGTAGTGCCGTGACGTCGAGGGCGAATCCGTAACGTGCAATCGTCTGGCCGACGGCGATGTAGTCGGTGGAGTCCCAACTGAGCCCGATTCCGCGTCGTGTCGCTGCGAGGACGACTGCCGCAGCACCGATTACGGCTCCGACGGCAAAGAGATTCGGCATCAATCGAGCGCGCAGTGTCGCCAACCGAGGCGCGTTCGGTGATGAACCAGCCGCGAAGGCGTCAGACATTACGTCGTTGCCAACGCCATCGAGCAGTGTGCTTTGCCACCCGCCACCCGTACTTGATCCCGTTCACCCGGGAGAGTTCGTCACCGTAGAAGGTCGGTATCGGGATCTCGACGATGCGCTGCCCCGACTCGATCATCTGGAGGATGATCTCGGTGTCGAAGTCGTAATAGTTCGAGTTCAACTCGAAGCCGACCGAATCGAGCGCACGAGTCGAGTACGCGCGGTAGCCGCTGTGCCATTCACTGAGGTGCGCACCTGCCATGAGGTTCTGCCAGAACGTGAGGATCTTGTTGCCGACGAACTTGTACTTCGGCATCCCACCTGCGAGTGCGCCACCCTTCGTGAGCATCCGTGATCCGAAGACGACGTCGGCGCGGCTATCGACAATCGGCTCGACCATCGCCCCCAGGTATTCGGGTGCGTATTGGCCGTCGCCGTGTAGCAGTACGACGATGTCGACGCCGTGGTCGATCATCCACCGGTAGCCGGCCTTCTGGTTGCCGCCGTATCCGAGATTCACCGGGCGGCGAATGACCTGCATCGGCAGGTCGGTGCGTGTGCGCTGCAGTTCGAGGCCGACCTGAAAAGTGTCGTCGGTGCTGGCATCGTCACAGACGAGGATGACGTCGATCCGCGAGAGGAAATCGCGGGGAATTCGATCGAGCACCCAAGCGAGGGTGTCCTTGGCGTTGTATGCGACGACGAGGATGCCGATGCGCATGCGGTTATTCCACCGCCAGCGGGCTGCGCGGAGTGACGACCGTGCGCAGCGACGGACAGCGCGCAAACAGCGAGTGCAGGAGCAGCGTCTCGTTGACGTTGACGGCGAGTGCGCCGATGGCGTCGTGAATTGCGAGGATCGCCCGCTCGTACTCGCCGATGCCGACGCTGTCGAGCAACGTCACGACGGCGTGGTGGTACTCGGCAGCAACGAGAGCGAGCCCTTCGCGCAACTCGTCGGTCTTGAACTTGCGCAGCTGGCGCTTGTGCGAGTCGGCGAGGGCGCGGCGGCCGCTGCCGCGTTCACCCGACAACTTCACCCGCATCTCGAGTTCCTCGAGTTCGCGCTCGTGTTGCGCAGCGAGTGGCTCGATCGCGGTTTCGAGCATGTCGTCGAGTTCATCGACGATCCGAGCGACGGTCGCACCGCTGCCGTCGAGCCGATAGGGAATCGATGCGAAGAACTCCTGTCGTGACGCAAGGGCCGGGTCGGCTACGAGAACACGGGCCCGACCCAAACTGCCACCGGATGAAAGCGCCGCGCGCTTGGCAACTTCGCGTTCGATTCCCTCGGCAACGAGCGCCTCGACGACGGAGTCCGCCGACATCGGTGGGAACTGCACGATGACGCAGCGCGAATTGATCGTGTCGAGTGACGTCACCAGCTGCTCTGCGAGGAGGATGAACACGAGTCGGTCATTGGGTTCCTCGAGTGTTTTCAGCAATCGCACTGCCGCGGTGTCACGCATGAGGTGAACGTCGTGGATGATGACGACACGCATCGACGACTCGGTCGGTGTGAGCACCGACTGCTGCACGATCGTTTGTGCCTCTTCCTTGTCGACGGCAGCGCCTTCGCGCACCACCTCGGTGACGTCGGCGAACGCACCGCGCATGATGAGGTCGGCCTCGCGCGACGAGGCATTGGATGAGCCGGTGATGAGCCGTGCGGCAAAGGCGCGTGCAGCCGTTTCCTTGCCCGCACCTTCCGGACCGACGAAGAGATATGCGTGGGGCGGATGTTCGGCGAGTGCGAGCAGACGTTTCACCGCTGCGTCCTGACCGACGACGCCGTCCCAGACACTCGCCCTGTTTGTCGACCGGTTCATCGACAGGCTCCTCGACTGATTCTTCGGTCATCCATGAACATGGTCAGACCCCGAGTCGTTCGCGCACGCCGTCACGAATCGCACGCTGCACGTCGTCCTTCGGTGGCAGACCGTCGACGACGAGCCAGCGTCCGGGCTCGCGCCGCGCGAGCTCCTCGAACCCCTCGGTAACGCGGGCGAAGAACGCGTCGTCTTCCTGTTCGAAGCGGTCGGTCGTGCGCTTCTTCAGTCGCTCGCGCACCACCGCAATGTCAAGCCGGATGTACACGACGAGATCGGGCCACCGTCCGCCGACGGCGAAGTCGTTGAAGTTGCGCACCGCGTCGACGCCGAGTTGGCGGCCGTACCCCTGGTACGCGAGCGAGGAGTACAGCGAACGGTCGCTGACGACGTGGCGCCCCGCAGCGAGCGTGGGTACGACGAGCTCGTGCAGGTGTTGCGCACGGTCGGCGGCCATCATCAGCGCCTCGGCGCGCGCCGAAAGATGGGAGTTGTCCGTGTCGGCCATGATCCCGCGCAGCGTGCTGCCGATGGCGGTTCCGCCGGGTTCGCGGGTGGCGAGTGCGCCGAGAGATTCAGCGAGGCGAGTGACGTGCGTCGACTTTCCGCAGCCTTCGACGCCCTCGAGGGCGATGTATTTCGCCGTTGACATCGCCCCAACCCTAGAGGGGAGGGGTTACTTGGCCGCCGCGCGCTTCTTCGCCGGAGCCTTCTTCGCGGCCTTCTTCACCTTCGTGACGGCAGCCTTCTTCGTGACGCGAGGTGTCGCAGTGTCATCGGCTTCGGTCGTCGATGGCGCTGCCTTCTTGGCCGCGGGTTCCTTCTTCGCACGCGCAGCCTTCTTCGCGCGCGGCCCCTTCGGTTCGGGCGGGTTCTCGCGACGGTTGGCGAGCAACTCGAAGGCCCGCTCGGGGGTGATGAACTCCACACGATCGCCGCGCGTGAGACTCGCATTCGTGACACCGTCGGTGACGTACACACCGAAGCGTCCGTCCTTGGCGACGACAGCCAAGCCCGAAACGGGATCGTTGCCGAATTCCTTCAGCGGCGGCTTTGCGGTACCGCGTCGGCCGTACTTGCGCGGCTGGGCGAGAAGCGCAAGTGCTTGCTCGAGCGTGATCGTGAAGATCTCGTCGTGGCTGTTCAGCGTGCGGCTGTCCTTGTCCTTCGTGATGTACGGCCCGTAGCGACCGTTTTGCGCGGTGATCGTGACACCGTCTGCCGGATCGACTCCGACGACGCGCGGCAGCGACAGCAACATCGTTGCCATCTCCATGGTGACCGCAGCGGGTTCCATGTTCGGGAACAGGGTCGCCGTGCGCAGTGCCGGTGCATTCGCATCGTCGGAACGATCGCCGTGTTGCACGTAGGGGCCGAAGCGACCGGTCTTCACGTACACGGGCAGCCCGTCGAGTTGTCCGATCGGTTCGTCGTTGCTCGGTGCGTTGAGCAACTCGACCGCCTTGGCGACGGTAAGTTCCTCGGGGGTGAGTGTTTCGGGCACGCCGACGGTGCGTTCACCGCAGCGAACGTACGGACCGTACTTGCCGGGGCGCACTTCGATCATCGCTCCCGACTCGGGGTGGTGGCCGACGATGAAACCGTTGATCTCGCGTGCGTCGATCGCTGCTTGATTCGCCTCGGCGACCGGCTTCAGACCGGGCAGTTCCTTGCCGTTGCCGAAGTAGAACTCGCCGAGCCACTTCGATTTCTCGCGCGAACCCGTCGCGATGTCATCGAGCTCCTCCTCGACAGTGGCGGTGAACTCGTAGTCGACGATGTCGGCGAAGTGCTGGGTCATCAGGCGTACGACAGCGAACGCAGTCCAACTCGGAACGAGCGACTGACCCTTCTTCCACACGTATCCGCGGTTGATGATGACGCCGAGGATGTTCGCGTACGTCGACGGCCGGCCGATGCCCTTCTCTTCGAGCACTTTCACGAGGCTCGCCTCGGTGTAGCGCGGCGGCGGTGTGGTGGAGTGCGACTGTGCGGTCATCTCTCCGACAGCAACGGTGTCGCCAACCTTCAGCGGCGGCAACAGTGCCTCGGCGTCGTCGTCGGCCTTCTCGTCTTCGACTTCCTCGTACACCTGGCGGTAGCCGGCGAACGAGATCGTCGTGCCGCTCGCGCTGAACTCGCAATCGGTGGTGAACGAGTCCCGTGCGGCTGCTCCGAGACGCAACGTGACGGTCGTGCCGACCGTGTCGGACATCTGCGAAGCAAGCGTGCGCTGCCAGATGAGGCGGTACACGTTCATCTCAACGGGATTGAGCTCACCTTTCAGCGAGTCGGGGGAGCGCAACGGCAGGGTCGGGCGGATCGCCTCGTGGGCCTCCTGGGCATTCTTCACCTTCGATTTGTGCACGCGCACGTCGTCGGCGACGAAGGGCGTGCCGTACGTCGCGGCGACTTCGCCCCGCACCGCGGCGATGGCGTCGTCGCTGAGGCCGACGTTGTCGGTGCGCATGTACGTGATGTACCCGGCCTCGTACAGACCCTGGGCGATGCGCATCACCTCGCCGGCGGACATGCGCAGCTTGTTGCCGGCCTCCTGTTGCAGCGTGCTCGTCGTGAACGGAGCCTTCGGCGACCGTCGGTACGGCTTGTCCTCGACCGAACGCACGTCGAGATTCATGCCCGACAGCCCGGCGACGAGTTCGTTGGCCCGCTCCTCGTCGACGACGGCGACACCGTCGCGGGCCACACCCTTGGCGTCGAAGTCGCGACCGGTGGCGATGCGCATTCCGTTGAGCGCGGTGAGCGTGGCGGAGAACGCCGGCGCCGTTGCACTTATCATCTTCAGGTCCCAGTAGTCGGCGACGACGAAGGCGATGCGTTCCTGTTCGCGCTCGACGACGAGACGGATGGCCGGGCTCTGCACGCGACCGGCGGACAGACCGCGGTTGATCTTGCGCCACAGGATGGGTGAGATCGTGTAGCCGTAGAGACGATCGAGGATGCGTCGCGCTTCGGCGGCATCGACGAGCTTGTGGTCGACGTCGCGCGGGTTGGCGATCGCTTCGTCGATCGCCGACTTGGTGATCTCGTGGAACACCATGCGCCGCACCGGCACCTTGGGCTTCAGGTACTCGAGCAAGTGCGCCGAAATCATCTCGCCCTCGCGGTCTTCGTCGGTGGCGAGGTAGAGGGCCGGGGCGTTCTTCAGCAGTGCCTTCAGATCCTTGACGACGCGCGCACCGCGTTCGGTGAGTTCGTACGTCGGGCGGAAACCGTTGTCAACATCGACCTGAAGTCCGGTGCGCGGGAGGTCGGCGACGTGACCGACCGACGCGTGCACCTCGAAATCCTTTCCGAGGAACTTGGCGATGGTCTTGGCCTTGGCCGGTGACTCAACGATGACGAGGGGGCGTGACATGCAGTGGTGATCCGTTGTACGGGTTATCGGCTCGGCAGTCAAGCACCCGCGTCGAGCGATGACAACTCGGTAGCGTGAAATGCAACGTGCACAACGCTTTGAGCGAACTCGGTGGTGACGAAGACACCTTGCACGTGATGCGCGAAGCAGTGCCGTCGGCACGTGACGAACGACTCGGTCGGGTCATGCGCATTGATCGCGGATGGAGCACGATCCGAACTCCCGACGGAGTCGATCCGATTGGGTCGAGGGTTGTTCGCGTGCGCAACGTCGGAGCCGACGTGTGCGTCGGTGACTGGGTTGTTCTCGACGCCGTCGACGAACGCATCGAGTTCGTCGCACCTCGCCGCTCGGCTCTCATGCGGCGTGCATCATCCGACGACATGCGCGCGGTGCCGCAGGCGATCGCCGCGAACCTCGACACGGTGATCCTCGTCCATGCCGTCACGAGCGAACCGAACCCGCGCCGTCTCGAGCGCGAACTCGTCCTCGCCTACGACAGCGGTGCGCAACCGGTCATCGTGCTGACGAAAAGCGATGCCGTGTCCGCCGCCGACGCCGAGCGAATGCGCGACATCGTTTGCGGAGTTGCAGTTGGCGTCCCCGTGCACGTCGTCAGTGCCGCACACGGAATCGGCGTCGAACCTCTCCATATATATGGGACCGAACGCCGCACCATCGTCGTTCTCGGGGCGAGCGGCGTCGGAAAGTCCACGCTCGTCAACGCCCTCGTCGAAAGCGAGGCCCAGCAGACGGGGGAGGTGCGCGACGGCGACCAGCGTGGCCGCCACACAACCGTTGCCGTCACCATGCTGCCGTTGCCGTCCGGAGGGTGGCTCATCGACACCCCGGGGGTGCGGGCCGTCAGCCTGTGGACGAGCGGTCACGGTATCGAACGGGCCTTTGCCGACGTGTTCGCACTCATGGACCGGTGCCGGTTCCGCGACTGCAAGCACGTCGCCGAACCGGGGTGTGCGGTGCGCGATGCCGTCACCGCCGGTTCGCTCGACGAGGCGCGACTCGAGAGCATGCGTCGTCTCGTCGCCGAGGAGGCTGCCCTCGAAGCGGAGCAACGCGAATTCGAGCGTCAGTCGGTGCGCCGCGTGCGCCGCGGCGGCACGAGGAGCATGTCGCGCAACGATCGGATCGCCGAGGAAGTGGATCCCGAAGGTGGAGACGCAGCCACCGATGACGGTTGACCGCGCAACACTCCGTTAGAGATCGCCTGCAGCGAGCTTGTGCAGGACGTCTGCACCTCGTCGGCGGATCGCGGGGATGTCGTCGAGTTTCCGTGCTGCGCGCACCTGGGTCGCGATGCGCGGGTTGCGACTGAAGCGTTCCTCGTGGCGAAGAAGGAAATCCCAGTACAGCGTGGTGAACGGACAGGCATCGTCGCCGACGCGCTTCGTGCGGTCGTAGCGACACCCCTTGCAGTAGTTGCTCATCCGGTCGATGTATGCGCCGCCTGCGGCGTACGGCTTCGTCGCCATCATCCCGCCGTCGGCATGTAACGACATGCCGATGACGTTCGGGACCATCACCCACTCGGCCGCGTCGACGAACGATTCCCACATCCAGTCGGTGAAGCGTTGCGGGTTCACGCCGGCGATCAGCGCGAGGTTGCCCAGCACCATGAGCCGCGGAATGTGGTGCACCCAGCCGCGGGCGTCGATGTCGTCGATGATCCCTGCGACGCAGCGCATCGACGTCGCGGCGCGTCCGTCGAACAATGGCGGCAGCGGCATCTGCGCATCGAGTGCGTTGAGCTGTGCATAGTCGGGCATCCACTTCCAGTACAGGTTCCACACGTACTCACGCCAGCCGATGATCTGGCGGATGAATCCCTCCGCCGATGCGATCGGCACGCGCCCGGCGCGGTACGCCGCCTCCGCGCGGCGCACGACTTCCCCGGGCAGCAGCAGACCGAGGTTGAGTGCCGGTGACAGCGCCGAATGGGCGAGGTGCCAGTTGTCGGCGAGCATCGCATCTTCGTGCGGTCCGAATAGCGGCAACACGTCGTCGATGAACTGGTCGAGGCGCTGCAGTGCTTCGGCGCGCGTCGTCGGCCAGGTGCCGTCGGGTGGCGCGCCGAACGTATCGGCTCCGAGCGAGTCGACGAATGCGACGTCCTCGGCGCGCACGGCATAGCGAACGGGCGCCGGCCAGCGGTCGTGGCCGTCTTTCGGCGGGCGTTGGCGATTGTCGGCGTCGAAGTTCCACTCGCCACCTGCGGGCTCGTCACCGTCCATGAGCACGTCGAGCCGGCGCCGTTGCCAGCGGTAGAAGTCCTCCATTTTCACCTTGGTGCGCTCGCCGAGCCACGCGGCGAAATCGTCGGGGTGGCAGATGAACTGCGTCGAGCGCACGGTGTCGACGCCGAGGCGGTGAAGGAGTGCGCGCGCGGCGACCGAATTGGGCTCGGTGGCAACGACCTTTCCGGGTGCGTGCGCCGTGACGTGTTCGTGCAGACCCGTCACCATGGTGTCGGCGACGCGCACGTCAACATCGAATCCGTCGTCACGTAACTCGTCGGCGAAGCGGCGCATCGCCGTGACGATGAGATGCAACCGCTGCGCATGCCAGCGACGCGACGTCACCTTGTTGCGGGCGATGACCATGAGCACGCGGTGCGAGTCCGGTGTTGCCCCGGCGAGTACTCCGATGGTGCGGTTCAGCTGATCGCCGAAGACCCACACGGTGTCCGGTGCAGCCATGGGTCGTGACGCTAGCGATTCTTTTCGTCGGGGGCCCGATCATCGGCGAGTACGTACTCGAGGCGGAACGTCGCCCGGGCAGAGAGCAATCGATCGCGAACGAATCGCGCAACGAGCGGCGGTGAGGGAATCTCCCGCGAGACGATGACGGTGACGAGCTCGTCGGCGATGTCGACTTCGTGACGAACCGTTTCGTCGGTCGACGAGATCGTCCCGGCAACGAGCATGTGCAACTCGTCATGAGAGATCGCCGTTGCTGCGGTGCGAGCAGCCCGGTACGCCAGATGATCGAGAGCCAGTTGCACCCGCATCACCACGCCGATCCATACCGTCGCGGCAACGATGACGACGACGAGCGGTAGAACGAGGGCGAACTCGAGGCTCGCCTGTCCCGGGTCACTCGCCGTCGATCGGAACCGAATTCGCACGGTCGAGTACCCCGGACAGAACCGTGTCGAACAACTCACCGATGCGTCCGGCACCACCACCTTCGGTTGCCCACGCGACGACGAGCAGCGCAACGACGGCGGCTCCGACGAGCACGAGTGCATACTCGGTCGTGGCCTGTCCGGGGTCGCGACGCGTCCACATTCTCCCCGGTCGATTCGCGGCTGGTGATGACTGGTTCGCACCGTCATCGTGCCGCTCGCTGATCCCGGGCTCGTCGTTGGTCGGCAAAGGATTGCTCGACTGATCTTTTTTCGTCATTCATCCCACCTCGCCCAGGTGTGTGACGACCCCGGCAACCATCGGCACGATTGCGAGAAGGACGAACGCGGGCAGAACGCACGTGACGAGTGGAGCCGTCACCCGCACGGTGAGTGTGCGCAGGCGACGCTGCACTCCGATCCGACGCTCGGTTCGTGCCGTGTCGGAGAGTTGTTCGAGCACCCGGGCAACGGGAAAACCGTCGCGCTCGGCGTCGACGATGGTGTCCACCCATCCCGTGCGGTGCGGATCGAGGAGCTCGCGACGACGGCGAAGGGAGTCACCGACGAGCAGGCCGTTCTCGACGTCGTCGCGCACGGGACGCACGAGGCGGCCGGCAGCAGTAGGACCATCGGCAACGTCGAGCACGGCACGCGCCGGCGGTCGACCGGCGGCGACTTCCAGTGATAGCGCGTCGAGCACGTCGGGGACCGCGTCTTCGCCGACCGTTGCTGCGCCGTACATGCGATGCATCCAGCGCCATCCGACGACGTTCAACGCGATTCCGACGAGACTCGTCGCGACGCCTGAGGGTCGAACGATTGCGGCACGAGCTCCGTCGTCGACGACCAACAACACACCGAGAACGACGAACGGCAGCCACGTGAGCGCCTGCATCGACGCTCGCGCCTGCGCCGTTGCAAGGCGTGCTTCGTCACGTAGCGCACGGCGCTGGCGGATCACGCGTGCTGCCACAGCGAGCGAGCGGTGCGGCGCACCGGTTCTCGCTGCGAGCAGCAGAGCGCTCAATGCGGTACGAACGTCGGGGTCGCACGCCTCTACGAGAAGACCGCGGCACCATTCATCGACCGGGCTTCCGTCGTGACAGATGCGAGCGCACCCCGGCAGCGTGGCGTCGATGCCCCGGTGGCGACGCACGAGCCTCTGCAGGGCGCCGTGCAAAGAGTGTCCCTGGCTCGTGTCGCGTTCGATGACATCGAGAACCTCGGCGATGTCCGGGAGCGCAACGGTGCATTCATCGAGCATCCGGCGTCGCGCGTATCGGCGTTCGAGCCACGGCAGTACGTCACCCCACCACGTCAGGGCGAGTGCGGCGAGCATGAACACCGCACCGCCGATTCTCAGCACCGTTGTCTCTGCAGTTCGTCTCGGGATTCGGGGCTCCACAAGCGTCGGGGCTGTTTGTCGGGATGCAGCGGCAACTCGATCACCTCGGTGACGTGGCGCCGTCCGGTCGCCGTGCGTTCGACGTGCACGACGACGTCGATCGCAGCAAGAAGATGCTCGCGCAGCGACTCGAGCGGCCACTGCGGTGCGGCGGCGAGTGACAATGCTTCGAGCCTGCGCAGGGCGTCGGGCGGCGAGTTCGCATGACACGTGGTGAGTGATCCGTGATGGCCCGTGTTCATTGCGGCGAGCATGTCGATCACCTCGGCCCCACGCACCTCACCGACCACGAAGCGGTCGGGTCGCAGGCGAAGTGCGCCGCGCACGAGATCATCGGTACCGATTGCAATGCGTCCCTCGGGTGACGCCGCGATGGCCTCCAGGCGCAGGACGTGTGGGCTCGTGAGCCTCAGTTCTGCGACGTCCTCGATCGTGACGATGCGGTCGTGGCGGGCAACGTGTCGGCACAGCGCATTGAGCAGCGTCGTTTTCCCGCTCGATGCGCCGCCGCTGACGACCACGTTGCAACGGCTCGTGACGATGTCGCGCAGCAGTTCGACCATGCTCGCCGGACCGAAGAACTCGAGCGGCACGTCGCGCACGGTGAAGCGCCTGATTGCAATGCACGGTCCGTCGACGGCAACGGGCGGCACGACGATGCACACCCGTGATCCGTCGGGTAGACGTGCATCGACGATCGGCGTTGCGCGGTCGACGCGTCGCGCGAGAGGCAAGACGATGCGTTCGATGATCCGTTCGATCTCGCCCGCGGGCAGGGTCCCGACGCGCTCGAGACCGCCATCTGCCTCGACCCACACGTCGCGTCCCGCGTTGACGAGAATCTCGCGAACGCGGGGATCGGCGAGGTGGGCGTCGAGCGACAGAAGCGACGAGCTCACGGTCACCGGTCGATGTGCACGGCTACAACACCCCGAACAATGCATTGGCGAGCTGATCGGGCAGACGAGTGGCGAGCAGGCCGGCATCGACCGAGCGGGCGATGCGTTCGTCGAACGGCACCCTCGCGACGACCGGAGCGCGCACGACGACTTCGACGTCGCGAGCAAGCAACGCCCGCCCCGGCTCCTCGACGAGCACCACGCCACCCGGAGGTCGATCGAGGCGCGCCGCGCGTCGCAAGGCGAGATAACACGCCCGCACGACGAGCAAGCTGGTATGTGCGGCATCGACGACCGTGTCGGGCGGTTGTTGCGTACCGAAATCGCACACCGTGGTGGTCGGGTCGACTGCACCGACGAGCGAACCCCAATCGCCGCCGTAAGTTGCACCGCGGGAGATGAGATCGACGCGGTCGGTGCAGCGTTGCCGCAGTGCGTCGATGTTCATCCGCTCGTGGCTGGGCTGTTGCAACCAGTCGTGGATGCCCGGCCCGACGGGTTCGGGAAGCCCGAGGATCGCAGGTGCATCGCCCGCCGAGTCGACGATCGTACCGATGCCGCGTTCGCGCCCCAGTACCACGGCGAGCGCGCATGCAACGACACTCGTACCGCTGCCACCCTTCACCGACCAGCAGACGTACATTGCACCTCCCGTGGGCCGATCGCCCGACGCAGGTGTGTGCCGTCAGTCGGTGAGTGCGACGGCGAGACGCGCGGCGAGATCGGCGTTGTTGCACGCCAGGGCGATGTTCGCCCGCACGGCATCACCCTTCGTCGCTGCAGCGATCGCGGCGAGCACGTGGGGAGTCACTGCTGCACCCGTGATTCCGCCCGCCGCAGCCGAGGCGAGTGCACCATCGATTGCCGCGTTGAGTTCGTCGGCAGCCAACGCGACGTCGGCGGGCACCGGGGTAACGACGAGCATTCCCGAACCGCCGGCAAGTTGGGCACGTGCGATGCACGCCAACTCGGCGACGTCGTTCGTGTGATGGGTGAGTGCGAGACCGCTCGAGCGCACGGTGAATGCGGGGAACTCGTCGCACTCGAAACCGATGACGGGAACACCGAGCATCTCGAGATGTTCCAACGTGCGCGGCAGGTCGAGGAATGCCTTGGCTCCGGCGGAAACGGTAACGACGGGGTGCCGTGCAATTGCCCCGAGATCTGCGCTGATGTCACCGGTTGTCTCGGCGCCGCGATGCACGCCGCCGATCCCGCCGGTGGCAAACACCTTCACTCCCGCGCGCGCCGACAACGCGACCGATGCCGACACCGTCGTTGCACCGACTGCCCATCGTTGCCCGACGGCGACGGCGAGATCACGTTCGGCGGCCTTGCGGGCCGGACCGAGGATGAGCGGATGCTCGGACTCGGCGAGACCGACGCGTTCGACACCGTTGATGACGGCGGTGATCGCCGCGGTGGCGCCATGGTCGCGGATCGCAGTCAGGCAGCCGTGCAGTGCCTCGCCGTTCGACGGTGATGGCAGGCCGAGATGGGAAAAGATCGTCGATTCAAGGGCGACGACGGCACGTCGTGTGGAAAGTGCGTCGGCGACGCGAGGTTCAATGCGCAGCGTCACTGTGGCTCCTCGTCATTCCGCCAGTGTTGCACCTGCGCTGCGCAAGGTGCGGGCAGCGAGTGCATGGGCGGCGGTGACGCATGCATCGATCGAAGCTCCACCCGATGCAGCGACGAGGAACCCGGCGGCAAATGCATCGCCCGCACCGGTGGTATCAACGACGTCGTCGACGGGTGCAACGGCATGTGTCGTGGTCAACCAACGCGAACCGTCGTGCACCGACACCTCGGTTGGTCGGGAACCGTGCTTCGTGGCGATCGTGGCCCACGGGGCGGCGTGCGTGAGAGCCGCCATTCCACCGGCTGCCTCGAGTTCGTCGGCGTTGCACAACAGCCAGCGCGGTCGGATCGCACTGATGATCGCAACGAGCGCGTCGGCGCCGATGTCGACGATGCTCGTCACCGATGACAAGTCGAACGACACTGCGATCTTGTTCGAGTGCGCGCGCTGCGCTGCATCGATGCACGCACCTGCGATCGCACCGTGCGTGAGTGAGTAGAGCGGTAGGTGCAGCACCGACGTTCCGTTGAGTGCAGACTCGGGGACGTGCGCGAGGTTCGGCGCCGCTCCGCGATCGGAGAGCATCGTGCGCTCACCGTGTTCGTCGACCACGACGACGATGGTTCCGGTCGACCTGTCGCGTTCGACGAACGTCTCGACTCCGGCGCGATGCAAAGACGCGACCAGTCGCTCACCGATGTCGTCATCACCGATGCGGCCGACGAAGCGCGAACGTCCGGCGACGGCGGCAGCAAAGTACGAAACGTTCGCCGCGCTTCCGCCGCGACGACGTGTCACGGTCGACACCGTGTCGGTGCCGAGGTTGACCGGTCCGTTGAGGTGTACGACGACGTCTTCGACGACGTCACCGACCGCGCACAGCACGGCGGCGGGAGTTACACCGAGAGGAGGTCGCGTGCGCCGGTGTCACTCGAGGGGTGGCGCAGTTTGCTCATGGCGCGTGCCTCGATCTGACGGATCCGCTCGCGGGTGAGGTTGAACGCCTCGCCGACTTCTTCGAGCGTGCGGGGCTCGCCACGGTCGAGACCGAACCGCAGCGCGAGGATCTCGCGCTCACGCTGGTCGAGCGGTGCCAGCAGTCGGCTGATCTCTTCGGGCAGCAGCGCGGTGGCAGCCACTTCGAAGGGCGACTCGACCGAGCGGTCCTCGACGACGTCACCGAGTTCGGCATCGCCGTCTTCGCGCAGCGGCTCGCTGAGCGACAGCGGCTCGGAGGCAAAGCGCAACGCTTCGGTCACCTTGTCCTCGGGCATCTCGACTTCGGCGGCGAGCTCGGCAAGCGTGGCCGGACGTCCGAACTTCAACTCGAGGCGCGAGCGGGCCTTTTGCAGGCGGGCGAGGGTGTCGCCGGCATGAACGGGCAGGCGGATGGTGCGGCCGGTGTTGGCAATACCGCGGGTGATCGCCTGGCGGATCCACCACGTGGCATACGTGGAGAATTTGAAACCTTTGCGCCAATCGAACTTCTCGACGGCGTGCATGAGGCCGAGATTGCCCTCCTGAATGAGATCGAGGAGCGGCAGACCCGATGCCTGGTATTTCTTCGCAATCGAAACGACGAGGCGGAGGTTCGATTGCACGAATTGACGCTCGGCTCTCGCGCCGTCGCGTGACAGTTTTCTCAGCTCGCGGCGCTGAGTGGCGCTGATCTCGCCTTCCTTGGCCAACTTCTTGTCGGCATCCTTGCCGTCTTCGATCGCCTTGGCGAGTCGGACTTCGTCATCTTTGGTGAGCAGTGCGTATTGGCCGATGTCGGTGAGATAGAGACGGACGAGATCTTCTTCGTCCCTATCGATGCGATCCTTGGCCATTACGTACCCCGCTTTTATCCCTGGTAATGAGCAACGCACCCGTGAGGGGTGCGTTAGGGGATAACGATACCGATAGAGACGGATTCCACAACCCCGATTGGCCACGATTTTTTCCCGCAACAATTTCGTCATATCGGGCGGAAAAGTTGCGCAAAGTTTCCCTCCCTTTCCCTACGCTGAGGTCATGTCCAACCCCGTACTCAACGACACGACATTCGATCGTTTGCGCGAGCGTCACGCGGGAGAATCCGGCTGGGGCATGCCGACGTCGTCGGCTCCCGCTTCTTCTGCCAACGCGTCAGGAACGTGGGCGCCGCCCATGACCGACGGACCCGTCACCAAGTATCACGGCGGTGTGATGACCGCAGGTGGTACATCCACCGCCGGTCTCGTTCTCTTCGCACTGCTCCTCGTTGCCGCCGTCGTCGGCTGGATGTCGGTGAGCGAGCCGCAACCCGGTGCGTTGCAGGTTCCGGCATGGCCGCTCATCGCTGCCGTCGGTGGGTTCATCCTCGCCCTCGTCATGTCGTTCAAGCCGCTCACCGCGCGGTTCCTTGCGCCGGTATACGCGCTGGCCCAAGGCGCTTTCTTGGGGGCCATTTCGCGTGTCTTTGACGCCCAATACAGCGGCATCGTGCTGCAGGCCGTCGGCATCACGCTCGGCGTCTTCCTCGTCATGCTCACGCTGTATCGCACCCGCGTCCTGCGCGTCACCAACCGCTACCGGCGCATCGTCGTCGGCGCGACGCTCGGCGTCATGGTGTTTTACCTCGCGTCGTTCGTCATCGGCTTCTTCGGTGTGAACATCTCGTTCATCAACTCAGGCAGCGGTCTCGGCATCCTTTTCAGCCTGTTCGTCGCCGGTTTGGCGGCGGCCAACCTCGCCCTCGACTTCGAGTTCATCGAGCGCGGTGAGCAGGAAGGCTTGCCGCGCGCCATGGAGTGGTTCGCCGCTTTCGGGTTGCTCGTCACGATCGTGTGGCTGTACCTCGAGGTGCTGCGACTCCTCGCCAAGCTGCGCGACCGCTAGACGCACACCGCGTCACGTGTTCGGACGCGATAACTAGTTCAGGCGTTCGAGCATGAGCTCGATCTCGGCGAGATCGAGCTCGATCTTCGCCAGATCGGGTTCGTGCGAAGCATCCTGCGCCGGAGCCGGGACGTTGCCCGAGTGCGATTCGGCGTTGCTCATCGGCTCATAACGTACCCGACACCTGCACACGACCGATGACACCGACGACCCGCCGATAGCGTCGTTGCACATGCCGAGCACATTTCCTCCGTTCGACGGTTCCGCACCCAAGCAGCAGCGATTCGCCGAACCACCGGAAATGGGCATCGATCCGGCCAAGCGGTACAGCGCCACCATGAGCACCTCGCTCGGCGAACTCGTCATCGCACTCGACCCGGTCGCCGCGCCGCGCACCGTGAACAACTTCGTGTTCCTCGCGCTCAACCACTATTACGACGGCGTCATCTTCCATCGCATCATCAAGAACTTCGTCTGCCAGGGTGGCGACCCCGAGGGCAGCGGTCGCGGCGGTCCCGGGTACCGCTTCGGTGACGAGTTGCCCAAACCCGGTCAGTACAAGGTTGGTTCGCTCGCCATGGCGAACGCCGGTCCGAATACCAACGGCAGCCAGTTCTTCGTCATCAGCGGTCCCGACGGTTGCCGTCTGCCTCCCCAGTACTCGCTGTTCGGTCAGGTCGTGAAAGGCCTCGAGATCGTCGAGACGATGCAGAACGTCGCCACCGATCGCAACGATCGCCCGACGACCGACGTCGTCATCAACTCGGTCACCATCACCGTCGCCGACTAGTTCACGACCGTGACTCCACTCGTTGCCGTCGCCGGTCGCAACGGTGCACCGAGCCGAGTGTCGCGCGACGCCGTGAGTTTCGCCGGCAAGCGATATCTCAATTCCGTACTTCGCGGTGGTGGCGAGCCGATCGTCATCACCCCGCAGACGTTCGAGAACGACGCCGCACTGCGCCTCATGGAACGCTTCGATGCGCTCGTGCTCATGGGCGGCCCCGACGTCGATCCGGCGCTTTACGGCCAGACCGCGTCACCACAGGTGTACGGCGTATCGCCCGAGCAGGATCACTTCGAGTCGTCGTTGTTCTTCGCCGCCGTCGAGCTGGGCTTGCCGGTACTCGCGGTGTGTCGCGGCATGCAGTTGGCCAACGTTCTGCTCGGTGGTTCGCTCGTGCAGCACCTCGGCGATCTGCCGAACGCCGGGTCGCTGCTGCAACACGCACCAGGCGAGTTCCCCGTCGGCGCCGAGTTCGTCACCCACGATGTCACGCTCGACGACGGATGCTTTCTTGCAGAGTCGATGGGAGCGACCACGATCAGCGGCGCGTCGTTCCACCACCAGGTGGTCGACACGTTGGGTGACGGCTTCCGCGTCGTGGGTCGCTCCCCGGACGGTCTCGTCGAGGCGATCGAACACGAACGTCATCGCATCGTGGGTGTGCAGTGGCATCCCGAGGACACTTCGGCGCACGACCCGCGCCAGCAGGCGCTCTACTCGGGCTTCGTCGGCATGGCCCAGCGCACGACACGCGTCACCGCCTGACCCAGGCCGCGCAGCGCGGTCCGCTCGGTGAGCGGAAACCATGGCAGGCGCAACAAGGGGCGTGACCACAGGGGCAACGTCGACACGGTGGCCGCGGCGAGCAGGCCGTACGCGGCGCGCGAACGTGCATCGAGCGGAGGAGTGACGAGCAGATATCTCGCCCCGTCACGCGACTCGGGAGTGGAGCGCAACTCGGGAATAAAACTGCGCAGACGATTGGTGAGTCCGGCACGCGTGATCGGCGGATCGATGACGCCGAGCTTGCGCGCGATCACGGCCATGTCGGCGACGTACTCGTCGCATTCGTCGTCGGTGAGCGGCTTCTCGCCGAACATCTGGTGCGCGGTGAGGAAGCTGTCGACTTCGGTGACATGCACCCACTCGAGCAGATGCGGATCGCGTGCCGAGTATGCGCGGCCGTCGCTCGCCACGCCGACCACCCGTTCGTGCACCTTGTTCACGCGCTCGACGACGCGCTGCGCTTCTTCGATGGGGCCGAACGTGGTGGCGGCGAGGAATTCCGTCGTGCGTTGCAGGCGACCCCATGGATCGTTGCGGTAGTCGGAGTGCTGCGCGACGCCCGCCATGGCGAGCGGGTGGAGAGACTGGATGAGGAGTGCGCGCAATCCGCCGATGAACATCGATGCGTCGGCGTGCACGCGCTGAATGGGGCGATCCGGGCCGAACCAGCGCGGCGCATCGGAATCGATCCAGCGCTGCATGCGCTCCTCGGCGTCGGGACCCGCGACACGATCGCGCAAGGTGTCACCGAGTGACGTGCGCACACCGGCGAGGCTGCGATCGAGCGACGATCGCGCACCCGTCACCGCATCGCGCAGCGACACACGCGCGCGTTCGATTGCTTCTTCCATCTGCGGGCGCTCGAACTTCACCCAATCATCGTGCCAGCACGAGGGTCGTTCCATCCAACTTTCCGCACCGTTACCCTGAAACATGTGACACAAATCGGACCCGACGACGATTCCGCACGCAACTCGATGCCCGGTTGGGTCATTCGTGCCATCGTCGTCTTCTGGGTCGGCTATCTCGGTACGTTCGTCGTGCGCGATCTGTTCAACAGGCTGTCGGGATTCCTCGTTCTCGTCCTCATCTCGCTCTTCCTCGCCATTGCCATCGAGCCCGCCGCCGATCGCCTCGCCCGGAGGGGCATGCGCCGTGGCGCCGCCACCGGTCTCGTTCTTGCCGCCGTGCTCGTCATTGCCGGGGCGTTCGCCGGAATCATGGGCGCCCTCGTCGCCGACCAGGCCAACGACCTCGTGAACAACCGTGACACGTACATCACCGAGGTGTCGGGCTTCATCAACGACACATTCGGCACGGACATCGACGCCCCTGCGATCATCGAGTCGCTCGACGACCCCGACGGTCCGGTGCAGACGTTCTTCAACAGCCAGCGCAGCAATGCCGTGCGCCTGTCGGTGTCGGCATTCGGCTCGCTGCTGCAGGTGTTCTCGATACTTCTCTTCACCTTCTATCTCGCCGCCGACGGACCGCGACTGCGGCGCACCATCTGCAGTTGGCTGACGCCGAGGCGGCAACGAATCGTCCTGCGCACGTGGGACCTCGCGGTGAAAAAGATCGGTGGGTATCTGTATTCGCGGGCGATCCTCGCGGTGGTGTCGGCCGTGGTGCACTGGATCGCGTTCGAGCTCATCGGTACGCCGGCGCCGATTCCGCTCGCCATCTGGGTGGGTGTCGTGTCGCAGTTCGTTCCGGTCATCGGTGCATTCATTGCCGGAGTCCTTCCGGCACTGCTCACCGTCGTTGACAGTCCGCTGCGTGCGGGCATCGTCGTTGCCGTCATCGTCGTGTACCAGCAAGTCGAGAACTTCCTCGTCGCGCCGCGCGTCACCGCACACACGCTCGACATTCATCCGGCCATTGCATTCGGTGCGGTCATTGCCGGCGCGGCATTGCTCGGCCCGCTCGGTGCCGTGCTCGGTTTGCCCGTGGCGGCGATGGTCCAAGGAATCATCGGTTCGATCGGTCCGCGGTACGACGTCGTTGACGGTGTCGGTGGCGCGGGCGATCCCGCCGGTGGACCACATTGACCATGCGTCGAATCGTCGCCGGCGTCGTTGTATGTATGACGTTCGTTGTGTCGGCACCGTTTGCCTCCGCAGCACGGATCCCCGCCGACGATGCATCGACGACAACGACGGTGGTTCCCGTGCCGTCGAGCTACACCGCACCCGACGCACCGTCGAGCATCGCTCCGGTCGTCACCGTCGAGGTGCCGGCACTCAACGAGCGCATCACGTACACGCGCGCAGTGCCGCCGCAGTTGCCGCGCCGCTCGGGCACGGGACGCCGCGTCGTCTACAGCAACCGTCTGCAGTGGGCGTGGGTGATCGACAAGAACGAGAACGTCGTGCGCTCGATGCCGGTGTCGGGTCGCAAGGGTGTGCCCGAGGTCGGCCGTTACTCGGTGTTGTCGCAGTCACCGTGGTCGTTCAGTCTCGACTTCGACAACGTGACGTTCCGCTGGATGACGCGCTTCGCCTTCGGGCCCGACGGTGGCAACGTCGGCTTCCATGCCATTCCCTTCGAGAAGGGCAAACCGATGCAGACCGAGGGTGAGTTGGGGAGCTTCAAGGGGTCGGGATGCGTGCGCATGTCGAGCGACGATGCAAAGTTCATCTACCGCTGGGCCACTCCCGGCACCGCGGTTATCGTGACGCCGTAAGGCGGAACGTATTGACTCGTGACGCCGTAAGGCGGAACGTATTGACTCGTGACGCC
>Ga0169931_10004207_pt1 | contig 22464 bp, 24 predicted proteins | sample Kivu_15m_20L_FD_129675 | JGI IMG/M metagenome (GOLD analysis project Ga0169931, IMG submission 129675) | Freshwater microbial communities from Lake Kivu, Western Province, Rwanda to study Microbial Dark Matter (Phase II) - Kivu_15m_20L... | ecosystem: Environmental > Aquatic > Freshwater > Lake...
CTTCGAATCGTTCGTCGAAGTATTTGGAGAACCGGAGAAATCGTTGCCAGATCATATTCATATTTTATTGAGGGATTGCGGGTGGTAGACTAAGCTGTTGGACCAAGGACGAGGCTGCGTGATGAGGCACATGGTTTCCCAGCCAAACTTCCCGACCACGCCCGCCACCACCACTGTCAGGCCGGCCGCCGGCCCCGAGACCTGCAGCGGCGAGCCCGCCAGCAGGCCCGTGACGACGCCCCCGTCCACCGCAGCGATGAGCCCGGCCACAATCGGCGCGCCCGAGGCCAGGACGATCCCCAAACAGAGGGGCAGAGCCACAAGGGCGACGACAATGCCCGAGGAGAGGTCGGAGCGGAGCGTGGAAGATGAGTTTTCCGGCATGGCGAGAAGTTTATTTGGAAGCAAAAGCCCGCTAGTCTCCGTTCAATCGCCACTTTGACAATTTCGATGTTTCAAAGCCATGATTCGATAATCTCTAAGCAAAAGCCATGCACGACCCTCACCTGAATTACCACCACCTGCGCTTGTTTTGGGAAGTCGCCCGCGCGGGCAGCCTCCGCGCCGCCTCGGCGAGGCTCCGTCTCTCGCAGCCGACGATCAGCGCCCAGATCAAGTCGCTGGAGAAAAGCCTCGGGGAACCGCTCTTTGACCGCTCAGGCCGTGGGCTGAAGCTCACGACCCAGGGACGGCTCGTCATGGACTGCGCCGGGGAGATTTTTAACCTCGGCACGGACATGATGCGGTCTCTGCAAGGCATGGGCAGCGCCCGGAACATGCGGCTGAACATCGGCATCACCGACTCGCTGCCCAAACTGGTCGCCTGGAAGCTGCTGCGGCCTGCGGTGAAGGCCTTTCCAGAGCTTCAGCTCTCCTGCGTGGAAGGTCATGCCCATGAGCTGCTCGGCTCCCTCGCCAGCAACCGGCTGGATGTCGTCCTATCCGATGAGGCGGCCCCTCCGTCCTTCCCCGTGAAGGCTTTCAATCACCATCTGGGAGAATCGCCCGTGGTTTTCTGTGCCGCGCCCGCCCTGGCCCAAAAGCTTCAACGCGGCTTCCCCGCCTCGCTCCAGAATGCACCGCTGCTGCTTCCCACCAGCCGCACCTTCTGGCGGCATGAGATTGACCGCTGGTTCGAAACGCAGCGCATCCGCCCGCATGTCGTGGCGGAGTTTGACGATGCCGCGCTGATGAAAACCGCCGCCGCCGATGGCCTCGGTGTGACTCCGATCGCCGCCAGCGTGCTCGACGAGACGGTGGAACGCTTCGGCCTGAAAACCATCGGACGCGCTGTGCGCTGCGGCTTCTCCTGCCACCTCATCACACTGGAGCGCGTCCTGCGCCATCCCGCGCTCGCCGTGATCACCGCGGAGGCGAAGTCCGTCTTCTCCCAAGCGGGCCGGCGCTCTCAATGAGGAGCGTTCTGCTCGTCCATGCCGAGACCCTTTTCGATCTCATGCGCGGCCTCTTCGCGCCAGTGCAGCACTTTGGAGGGGAAGATACGGCCCGCGAAGAGGAAGACGGCGACGAAGGCGAGCGGCCAGCGTTCGCGGGGGAGGGCATCGGGGATGTCGATGACATCGCGGGGGAGGACGCCGAGGAAGAGGATGTTGAAGACGCGGAGGAAGTTGATGGCGTTGAAGGCGGTCGCGACGGGCAGGGCGATGCCGAGCCAGGGGTGGTTTTCGAGCGCCCCGTGGAAGATCAAATCCTCGGCGCAGTAGCCGAGCGTGCCGGGCAGGCCGATGAGGGCGAGACCGCAGACGAGGAAGAAGGTGGCGAGGCGCGGGGCCTTCGCGGCGAAGCCAAAATGGCCGTCGGGGTCGTCGGTGCTGGAGACGCGCACTTCGAGCACGCGCACGATGGCGATCAGGCCGGTGGAGGCCGCGGCGACGACGAGCCAGTGCACGAGAGCGCCGGTGATGCCTTCCGCACTGTCGGTGGCGATGCCGGCGAGGATGAAGCTGGCTTGGGAAAGGCAAAGCAGGCCGAGCATGCGGCGCGGTTTCTTTTCCGCGAAGCCGCGGAGGCTGGTGATGAGCGCGGTGGCGAGCGCGATGATGCTCAGAAGGTCGAGCGTGTGCTTTTCGGCGAGCGTGAGCGCGGTCGTCTCGCTGCGGGCGATGAGCAGGGCACCGAGGTGACCGTTGAAAAGCAGCGCCACGGGCAGCAGCGGCCCAAACTCGAACTGCCGGATCATCCAGCCATGCAGCGGGAACAAGCCTTTGGCAGCAGCAGGAAGAAGCGGAAGAAACCGGGATCTCGGTGCAAATAACGCACGCTGAAAGCCCCGACGACGCCCGCGAGCACGACCGTGACGGTGACGATGGGCAGCGAAAGGCGGTCGAGCAGCAGCGTGAGCGGAAACTCATAGTGCGCGACCTTGAACCAATGATCGCCAATCGACGCGCGCACGGCATGCAGATCGCCCTGCCACATTCGAACAATGATGATGCCTGCGATGACCGTGAGGAAGGCATACACGAGCTTCGTCAGCCGCGACATCACCCGCTCAGACACCGGCACGCCAAGCAGCCAGAGCAGGCTCAGAAGAAGGAACGTGATCCCCGGCGTGAAGAGCAGGGTGAGGGAGAGTTGCTGGAGGGACATGCGGGGGGAATGACGAATGAAGAAGGACGAATGATGAATGGAGCAGGGAGCTGGTGCCATCCCCTGAACAGGGTCAAATGACTGCAGGTCGCGGGGGATGGCAATTCCGGCTGGAAAGAGGCGGGCGAGGGCTTAAAATCGCCCCATGAGCACCTTCGCCGACCAACCGATCCCGAAAAACCTCCGCCAGCAGATGGTGGAGCGTGTTTCCACCATGGACGAGCCATCCTTGCTGCGTTTGCACGAACTGAACCTGCTCTCGGAAAAAATCCGGCTGCGCCAGGAGATGTCTGATCAGGCGGAGGCCGAGAATGCCGCCGGCACGTGGGATAACCTTACCGAGGTCATTCGTGCCTACCGGATGCGCCACCGCGCCGCATGACCGTATGCGTCGATACCAACGTGCTCATCCAGGCACGGTCGCTCCATCACCCTTTCGGAGTGATTTTGGATGGTTTGATGTTCGGGCTCATGAACCTGGCGGTTTCAAACCGGGTGCTGACCGAGTATCACGAGATCATTCTGGGCAAGGCTGGCCCCGCCGCCTGGAAGACGATGGAGTCATTCATCGACCTCATCGATCAAAGCGGAAACCTGCGAAGGGTCTCTCCGCACTTCCAGTTCTATATCATCAGCAACGATCCCGATGACAATGCCTTCACCGACTGCGCCATCGCAGCTCATGCAGACTACGTGATCACCGAGGACCGGGATTTTGCCCCACTCATCAATGCGGGCTACAAACCCCAGCCGATCACGCCGGAGGAGTTTATCCGGCGGTATCGTGGGGTGTATGTGTGAGGCTTCTCACGCCGCCTTTCCGAGCTTGGGATCCATCCGGGCAAGCGGGAGGTGGTCGGCTTTGCCGCGATACCAGTGCATGGAGTTTGGGGTGACGGGCAGGGGCTCTTCGTCGCCGGTGAGGGGCTCGAAGACGTCGTTGCCGCAGTAGATTTCGATGTGGCCGTCGTCGGGGTCCAGGGTGGCGATGCGGATCCAGCGATTGCAGACGAATTCGACGAGTTCCTTGTTTGCCTTGATGACGCTCATGAGGCGCTGCGGCGTGGTTTCGACGACAAAGAGGATGCGCACGGGCTCGTGGATCTCGACGGTCTGCACGGGCAGGCCGGTGCGCAGATCGCCCTGGAAGCCGTTCATGACGCCGACGAGGCCGGTGATGTTGTGCGGGAGCTTCGTGCCTGCGCCCCAGACTTCGTTGTCCACGGTGGAGAAGTAGTATTCGAGGCTGATGCCGCCGCAGACAGGAATGACAGCGCCGAGCACGCGGGCGAGCGCGTTGTTGTCGGCGTCCTTCGTGGCGTCGTAGCTGATGAGGAAGGCGCGGCGGTCCATGAAAAGACCGCGCGTGTGCTGTCGGCGGCCGACATACGCGACGGCGTTCGTGCAATGGCCGTACTCGGGCCGTGGCTCGGCGATGTGCTCGGCGCGGGCCTGCACATGGCGCAGCGCACGCTCGCCACGCACGCCGGAGCCGGCGGTGCCGAAGCGGCGCACTCGTTCGTCGGCATTTAGCACGCGGGCTCGGTCATCAAAAAACTCGAGGAAATGGCTCAGGACTGGAAGCTCGAAAACCGCGAACTCATCCTCGCTGGGCTCGACGGTTACCGCCCTGTCTCCTCGCATCCTCAGGCTGCGAGACGGGCGATGAAAACAGCCTGAGGGATTTTGATCTTGTTGGTGCAAAACAAACCATGCATCCATGGCGGCGGTGCTTGGCAGCACCACCGCCAGTCCCCGAACCATGCCCACCCCCATGAAAAAGGCCCTCCTCGCTGTCTTCAGCCTCCTCATCACCTCCCTCGGCTGCGCTGCGGCTGATCATACCGAATCGAACGACAATCTCTGGCTCAACTATGTCGGCGATCATCCCATCGGCAACGGCCCGTGGGGCCTGCATCTCGAATCGCAGATTCGCCGTGCAGATTTCGGCGAGAACTGGCAGCAGCTCCTGCTGCGTCCCGGCATCAACTACACCCTCAGCCCCGCTTTGACCCTCAGCGCCGGGTACGCCTGGGTGGAAACGCATCCGTATGGCGACATCCCGATCGCGGCGGATTTCCCGGAGCATCGCCTGTGGGAGCAGGCCGTCGTTTCACACAAAGCGCTCGGCCTCGACTGGACGCACCGCTTTCGTCTGGAGCAGCGCCGCATCGGTGAAGTGGCACCCGCCACCGGCGACGTGACCAACTGGCGCTACGAAAACCGCATCCGCTACATGCTGCGCACCACCATCCCGCTCAGCGCCGACAAGAAATGGTATCTCGCCCTTTGGGATGAAGTGTTCTTCAACTTCGGCTCGAACGTGTCGATGAACTACTTCGACCAAAACCGCGCCTTCATCGGCCTCGGCCGCCAGTTGAGCGACACCACGAAACTCGAGATCGGCTTCATGGAGCAGACGGTGCAACGCCGCGGCGGCGTCGTGTGGGAAAACAACCACACCCTCACCGTCTGGCTCATGTCGAAGTGGCCGCTGCGGTTTTGACGCAGGCGCAAGAAGGGTGAGACAGACACTCTTGTCTGTCCGCAGTTGGCTTGTTTGCCAGGTGACGTTCGTGCAGACAGGAGTGTCTGCATCACAACCTGTGGTCTCTCTGCGCCCGCGTCCCGGTGTGATTGACAAAGCCGGCCTGGAGGCGCTTTTTACCAAATACGGCTGCGCTCACCTTTTGCCTCAATTCAGCCACCTCGTCTCATGAATCCTGTCGTCCTCGAACTCAATCTCCCGGAAGTCACCGAATGGCTTCCAGAGAATGATCCGCTGCCTGCGGAGGTGAATGACGCGTGGATCGAGCGTGAACAGGCCCTCCGCTGGAAGCCGGGTGAGGATCGTGGATCGATTGCGCCCGTGGACCGGATGTTCACGATGGATGGATGCCAGCCAGCGGAATAGGGCTGGAAAAGGAGGACTTGGAGCATAGAATTTCGCATCATGACATCCGTTCTGCCATCACCCGTCCCCAAAGACCTTCGTCAGCAGCTGTCGAAATCCCTCGAAAGGTTTGAGGAACCTGAACTGGTCTTCATCCATCGCGTATTTCTCGAAGCAGAGAAACAGCGGCTCTGGCGTGAAATCGGTGAGGATGCGGAAAAAGAGAGGCTCGCGGGCAAGTGGGACAATCTCCCCGAAGTGATCCAGGAAGTCCGTGCCAAGCTCCGTGCGGCATGATTGTCGTCCTCGACACGAATGTGGTCTTCGAGGGACGTGCCACCGGCCATCCTTACCGTTGCATCCTCGATTCCTGCGTTGATGGCCGGATCTACTGGGCCGTCTCGACGGCTATCCTGACCGAGTATCAGGAAGTGATCCGGCGCAAAGAGCCGCACTCCGCCTGGATGAAAATGGCAATGCTGATAGACCTCATCGGGGCGACGAGAGGCACCATGATTCACGTGAATCCACAGTTTCAGTTTCGAATCATCGGCGGGGACCCTGACGACAATCCATTTGTGGACTGTGCCATTGCCGCCCACGCCGACTACATCATCACGAAAGACAGCGATTTCGCCACGTTGAAGAACGCAGGCTACAAGCCGCAGCCCATTACACCTGAGGACTTCATCGCACGTTATCGTGGCGTTTACGTTTAGCGCCTCAACGGCACCACCGCCTCGACGCGGAGGCCGTGGGGTTGGGCGGGGTTCACGCTGAGTTCGCCGCCGCATTGGCGGGCTCTCGCTCGCATGCCGACCATGCCGAGGCTGGGGGAGGTTTCGGATTCGGAATCGTCTTCAGGGAGGCCTTTGCCGTCGTCGATGATGCTGAGGCGAATGTTTTTGTCTTCGAGGGCGAGCTGGATGACGACGCGCGTGGCTTCGGCATGCCGGGCGGTGTTCGTGAGCGCCTCCTGGGCGATGCGGAAGAGGTGTGTCTCGGTTTCATCGGCAAAACGGCCGGGGCAGGTCGAATCGCAGTCCACTTTGATTCGTGTGCGCTGGGCAAATTTCTCCGCCAGCCAGCGCAGACCGGCTTCGAGGCCGAAATCATCGAGAATGACGGGGCGCAGCAGTTGCGAGAGCTCGCGCACGTTCGCGATGGATTCATCAACGAGGCCCAGGCAGTCGTTTCGCAGTGAATCGAGGTCACGCGTGGCTCCTTTGGTCAAATTCGAGCGCACAGCGGCGAGCGATTGGCCGAGCTCATCATGCAGCTCATGCGAAAAGCGCCTCGCGGCCTCCTCCTGCGTTTGCAGCATGCGCCAGGAGACGCGGTTCAACTCGTCGGACTGCCAGCGGATGCGCTGAATGCTTTTGCGGGCAAAAAAGACCGTCAAAGCCGCGCAGACGGCGGCGAGCAGAAAACTCGCGCCGAGCAGCAGCGCGGCGTCATCGCGGAGTTCCTGCGATTGGGCCTCGATTTCGCGTTCCGTGGCCGCGAGTCGTGCGGAGCTGCTCTTGATGAGATCGTTCACGAGCGCCACCACGCGATCATGATGGAGAAAAAGGGCCTCCAGCTCCTCACGGGGCACTTTTCCACCATTGCCGAGCACTTGGCGGGCCTCGGCCGTGAAGGCCTTCACGCTCGTTTCGAGATTCAGCCACAGTTTGTCCCCGGCGATCACACGCGCCTCATCGGCGAGGCGGGAGAGCGCGGCATCGCTTTGCTCCAAATCGCGCAGCAGCTTCGCGTGTTCCGGCGCGGTCGGATGAAACTCCGCCACCTGATGCAGCACCTCCGTCATCGCATTCTCCTCCATTTGCACATCATGCACGAGCCGGGCGATGAGGAGCTGGTCGCGTGCGAGCTGTGCCACGCTGCTGCGGATACGCTGGCTCTGCCGCACCGCGATGAGCCCCGCCGCGCCGAGCAGCGTCATCACGAGCAGGAAACCGAGCGCCAGCACGCGGAGCACGTTGCTCTCGGTGATGCGAAGAAAAGTCAGGCGCATGGCGGATAATCAATCGATAAGCCCGTTGCGGATGGCGAAGCGCACCAGCTCGCCGATGGAGTGCAAATTCAGCTTCTCCATGATGCGACCGCGATGTGCCTCGACGGTGTACACGCTTAAGTTCAACGCTGTGGCGATTTCCTTGTTCGTTTTGCTCTCCGCAATCATCTGCAGCACCTCGCGCTCACGCGGTGAGAGCAGGTCGATGGGATTGGTGACATGCTTCCGGTAGTCATCGAGCACCGCGTCACTCACCTCGGGACTCAACCAGCCCTTTCCCACGGCCACGGCACGCACCGCGGCGAGGAAGTCGGCCTCGCTGCAATCTTTGAGCAAATAGCCCTTCGCCCCGGCCCGCAGCATCTCGCGTACATACACCCCATCCTTCTGCATGCTCAGCGCCAGGATGCGCGTCTTTGGCAGCGCCTTCGTGATCTGCCGGGCGGCCTCGATGCCATTCAGCTCCGGCATCGTCACATCCATCACCACCACCTCCGGCATGAGCTTTTCCGCCATCTCGACCGCCTCACGCCCATTCGATGCCTCACCCACCACCTCCATGTCCCACTGCGCCGCCAACAGCGCCCGGAAGCCGTTGCGCACGACACCGTGGTCGTCAGCGAGGAGGATGCGGGTGGCTTTGGCGGGCATGGGAGAAGGGTAAAACGTAGGCGGGCAAGCACGAAGAGCAAAAAAGCAGGGGAAAAATCCGCACCATGGCCCACCATGCCGTCATGACTCAGGACGAACTCAGCCGCCTCCTCCAGCAAGCGGCCTCCGCCACTCCGGCGGAGGTGCCCGCCGCCTTGGAGGGCTCCATCATGCAGCGTGTGCGCACGGACACCGGCCGCGCCCGACGCTGGTGGATGCTCACCGGGCTTATTGTAGTCCTGGCGTTGATGGCTGGCGTGGCCACCGCCGCGTTCGTCGGCTGGTCAAAGGCTGTCAAAGACCCCATCCATGCCAAGCCGCCTGCCATGCCGCTTTTCAAGGGAGGACCGCTGTGATGCACTCGCGGATGAAATGGCTGCTCGGCTCGGTTTTGATCTCCTGCGTGCTCGCAGGCCTCACCGCGTGGCGGGTCACGGACTGGACGCTGCATCGTCATGGCGAAAGCCATGCGCATGACCACGCGGAGACGGATCTCCATGCGTGGATGCACGAGCATCTCGACATCACCCCGGAGCAGCATGACAAGCTCGATCCCATCGAAAAGGAGTTCGAGCAGCGCCGAGTGGCGCTCAAGGCGCAGATCAGCGCCGCTGGCGTGGAACTGGCGCAGGTTATCGGCGCACCGAACGTGGATGAGGCACGCATGAAGACCGCGCTGGATCGCTTGAATCAAGGCCAGGCGGAGCTGCAACGCCTCACGCTCGATCATTTCTTTGCCATGAAGCGCTATCTGCGACCTGCGCAGGCACGCAAACTCGTCGAATGGACCCATGACAGCCTTGCCCGCGAGCCCTGACCTCCTGCTGCCCGCGGCGGACGTTTCGACGTCGCCGGACATCGATCAGGAAAAAATCCTCGCCGCGCAGGCGGGGGACATGGGCGCGTTTGAATGGCTCGTGAGGCAGTACGAGGCCAAGTTACTCGGCTTTTGCCGTCGCTGGCTGCGTTGCGAGGAGGATGCCCGCGAAGCCTGCCAGGATGCCTTTGTGCGTGCGTGGCAGGCGCTGCCGGAGTTTGAGAGCCGCGCGAAGTTTTCGACGTGGCTGTATCAAATCGCCCTCAATGCCTGCCGGGATCGCGCAAAGGCCAAAACCACCCGCCAACGCGAGAGCACCGTCACACTCGACGAGATGTCGGAGGCTCCGCTCTGCCCGAAACCATCCCCTGACACCGGTGCCGAATGGCGTGGCGAGCTCGACAAGCTCCAACGCGGTCTCGCCCTGCTGCCGGAAAAGCTCCGTGCGGCGCTGATCCTCGTGACCATGGAAGGCCTGAGCCAAAAGGAGTGCGCCGATGTGCTCGACTGCTCCATCCGCGGCGTCGAAGGCCGCATCCACCGCGCCCGCCAGATGCTGCTGGAGTGGTGGGAGGAGGAGAAGTAGCGCGAAAGGCCTTCGAGAGTCTTTTTCGGGTATTTTGCGGGATTGAACCGCCCATGTCGTCGCATTGGGGATGACCTCCCGACCACTGCTTTACCTCTCATGCCTGCTTTCACTGCCATTGACAGCCCAAAACGCCGCGAATGAATCAACGGAGTTGAAGGAAATCATCATCGAAGGCAAGGCGGAAAGCCTAGTCGGCACAGCAACATCGGCATCGAAAGGGCAAACCAGCACGAAGGAGCTGCTGGAGCGGCCGTTTTCGCGACGTGGGGAGCTTTTGGAAAGTGTGCCGGGCGTGATCATCACGCAGCACAGCGGGGACGGCAAAGCGAACCAGTATTTCGTGCGCGGGGCGAACCTGGACCATGGCACGGATTTCCTGATGTATGTCGATGGCATGCCGGTGAACTTCCGCAACCATGCTCACGGCCAGGGCTATGCGGACCTCAATTTCATCATCCCGGAGCTGGTGGGTGAGCTGGAATACTGGAAGGGCAATTATTACGCGCAGCACGGCGATCTGAGCTCCTCCGGCGCGGCACGCTTCAAGCTCGTCGATGAGCTGCCGCAGGGCATCGCGACCTCCACCTGGGGCGAGTATGAGTTTTCGCGCACGTTGATCGCCGACACGATCCAGGCGGGTGAAGGAAAGCTCACGATGGCTCTGGAGCATCAATTCTACAACGGCCCGTGGGCGCTGAACTCAGATGCGACGCGATGGAACGGCCTGCTGCGCTGGCATTGGGAGGACGGAACGGACAAAATCAACATCACCGCCATGGGCTATCAGGGCGAATGGATGTCCACCGACCAGATCCCGCAGCGTGCGATCGACGCCGGGATGATCGACCGCTTTGGTTTCATCGACCCGACCAATGGCGGTCAATCACGACGCTACAGCCTGTCATTCGACTGGACGCGTGAAGAAGGGCGTGTGACGACGCGGGCCAATGCCTACGCAGGCTACTACGACCTCGATCTGTTCTCAAACTTCACCTACTTTGATAAAAATGCCTCGCCTGTGGGCGATCAATTCGAGCAGCAGGACCAGCGCTGGTTTTTCGGCGGCGAGCTGGCACGTGACTGGCGCTTTGACGCGCTGGGCCATGAGCAACGCTTCACGCTGGGGGTACAAGTGCGCGCGGAGTGGATGGACGGCATCGGACTTTACAACACGACTGCTCGCACCCGTCGCAACGTGGTGCGCAAAGACGACATCTTCCAGGCCAGCTACGGTCTTTTCTCCGAACTGGAGTTCAAGCCGCTGGACTGGCTGCGGATCATTCCGGGAGCGCGTGCGGATTTGATCCATTTCGATGTGCAGCGCAGCACGTTGCCGGAGAACGCAGGTGTTTTGTCCAAAGGCATCGTGAGTCCGAAGCTCTCCGTCGTCTTCGGCCCGTGGGCGGACACGGAGTTTTATCTCAACGGCGGCTTCGGCTTTCACAGCAACGACGCCCGCGGTGTGAACATCGTGACCGATCCATCGACGGGCGGCCCAGCGTCCAAGGTGGACCCGCTGGTGCGCACGTACGGCGCTGAGTTCGGCATCCGGAACGAATCCATCCCAAAGCTGGTGAACACGCTGTCGTTCTGGTTCCTGCGCAGTGACTCGGAGCTGATTTACGTCGGAGACGCAGGGAACACGGAGCCCGGGCCTGGTTCGCAACGCTACGGCGTCGAAGTGGCCAGCTACTGGCGGCCAACGGATTGGGCGATGGTGGATTTGGAGGCGACGTGGACTGACGCGCACCTGCGCACGGAGAATCCTCCGAGCCAGGAGATTCCCGGCTCGATCCCCGTGACCTTGAACGCCGGCATCACGCTGGGCGGCAGTGAAGGCTTCTTCTGCTCCCTGCGCGGACGCTACTTCGATGGGCGGCCCTTGCACGAGACGCTGGACGTGGAGGCCCGTGAGTCCTTCCAGGTGAATGCACGCGCCGGATATCGCCGCAAGAACTGGGAAGTCGCGGTGGACTGCCTCAATCTGCTCAATCGCGCCGACAACGACATCGAGTATTTTTACGGCAGTCAGTTGCCAGCGGATGGCGCCACGGTGGAGGACCGTCACATCCACCCGATCGAACCGCGCATGTTCCGCGTGTCGGTGACGTGGCGGTTTTGATTCTTGGAGCATTCAGACATCACTCCTGAAACTCCTCGCGGTCCGGGATGCGCGTGAAGGCGATCCTTGTGCCGGAAAAGGTGCGCACGGTGTCCGGCGTGAAGCCGATGACCACGGAATCGCGTCCACGGCTCTGATTGATCTTGTCGAGGATGCGGCTGAGTTGCTCGCGGCGTTCACGGGTCTCCTCGTCGATGAGCGAGGAGAAAAGTTCGAGCTGTCTGGGCTGCGCATCCGCCTCGAGGCCGAAGAGCGTCACAGAGACTTTTTTCACGCGCTGCCAGCGCGACTGCCGCATCACCCGCTGCCACAAGTCCGCCAGCACACGGGCCAGAACGATGCTATCGCACACGGGCTCGAACTTCGTCTGGGACTCGAAGCGCGCCCCCTCCTCCGTGCGCACACTGAGGTGCAGGTGCGTGGCGCGGTAGCTCATGCGCCGCAGACGGCTCGCTGCTTTCAACAGCAACCGCCGCGCCACGATGCCCGCCTGCGGAGGCGTGCGCAGCTCGGGCGCGAGCACATGGCTATGGCCCACAGTGCGTTTTTCCGGCGGCTGATCGTCTTCAGTCGCTCCGCCATGCAACGCGTGCCAGAAGCGGTCGCCACACACGCCGCCCCAGGCGTGATGCAGCACCTCGCGATCAGCTTCCCACAGCTCCTTCATCGTGCGGATGCCGCAGGCGTGCAGCCGCGGCTCCATGCGCCGTCCGATGCCAAGCAGATCGCGCAGTTCGAGCTCCAGCAGGCGTCCAGGCAGCTCATCGGCACGCAAAATCACCAGACCATCGGGTTTTTGCATGTCCGAGGCCACTTTTCCCAGAAAGCGGTTCGGCGCGAGGCCGATGGAGCAGGTGATGCGCTCGCCCACACGCTCGCGCAAACCGCGTTTGATGCGTTGCGCCAGATCGAGCGCTGCGGGGAGCGGGCGGCGGGGCGCGTCGAGCTTGCAGGCCATCTCGTCGATGGAGCAGATCGACTGCACCGGAAAGTGGCGGTCGATCTCATCGAGCACCTTGTGATGGAATTCGACATACTGGTCGTGATTGGCCCGCACGGTGATGAGTTCGGGACAAAGCCGCCGTGCCTCGCCGATGTTCGTGCCTGTTTTGATCCCAAATTTTTTGGCCTCATGGCTTGCGGCGATGGCGCAGGTCGCGTCGGTGTCCACCGGCACCACGGCGACCGGTTTGTCTCGCAGCTCCGGGCGCAACTGCTGCTCCACGCTGGCGAAAAAGCTGTTCAGATCGAGGAAGAGCCAGTCCACGAACGGAAACGGCGAAATTTGGGAGGCGAGACTCGGCATGCGATGCCGGATTCATGGCCCAATTCCATAAACTGTTCAATAGAACAGTTTAGCGAATTAGCGCACCTCAAACGCCAAGCGGGCTGGTTTCGACGCAGGCTTGTCGTGCGCCAGATCCACCTCAAACGAGTGCAGGAGGTTGTTCCCGGCCAGATCCTCAAGCAGCGGGTCGATTTCCAACGTGTAAGCGCCGGAGAGCCAGGTTCCGGACGGGGTGAACAACCACGTGCGAGCATCCGCCGCCACTTCAACAGCGCCAGACAACCGCGTCTGACCACGATGGACGTTCAAGGCTGCGACGAGCATGGCAGGATCAAGCGCCTCATCAAAATCCACACGCAATGCCTGATGCGCTCCCGCTTTTGGCACGGTGAGCCTCCAGCGCGCCGGATCCGGGCGGACATGATCCGCAGCGCCGGCGGTGATCACGAACGAAGCCTCGTTTCCCAGGGGTATTCCGGCGGTGGAGCGCCACGCGGCTGCGATCTTCAGCGTGTGCTTCTCCCCTTCCCTCAACACCGGCCCTTCATCCAGATTGAGGTTCACGCCCGTTTTCTGCCGACCTGGATGCAGCCACAACGTCAAACGCCTGCCATCCGGCGACCACAGCTCCGTCTCACGAAACGCTCCACTCACAACACGGCCGTCCTGACGATGCAGCGAGATGCGTTCAAGGAACACGCCCTGCTCCATCGGTTGCGTGAATTTCAAATAGACCTTAAGCGCGTTCGCAGGCAAAACCGTTGGCGAAGGCGCGATGCTCACCGCCGGTGCCTCGGCCTTCAACGGCTCAAAACGCACGCGCTGCGTGCTCCAGGTGCCTTCCTTGGTCTGAAACTCGACCCGATAGTCCTCGCCCGGCACAAACGGCAAAGCCGGGGCAAAGCGCACGCCCTGGCCATCACGCATCAGAGTGCCGAATAGCGGTTTTTCCGCATCTCCACGGAACACACGCACGTCAGTGCCCGGAGCTTCGATTTGGGCCTTCTCATTCACGCGCACCTCGGCCGCGTGGAGCATCACGCAGCCGAGCACCGTGGCCAAGAGAGCCCGTTTCACGGCAGCGCGGCCACTTCGAGGCTCAGCGTGCCCTCGTTGTCGCGCAGGACGATGGCTTCGGTGTTGCTCAGCTTGTCCACCTGCACGGCTCCGAAGAGCGCATCGACGATTTCGATGCCATCCGGCCCCTTCGCCTGTTTTTCATCACGGCGGGCGGCGTTTTCGTTCGTCTTGTCAGGAGCCTTCTCATCGAGGTAGTCCATGCTGACGCGAGCGGCCCAAATCTTGCTCGGACCGAAGCTGTTCTGCTTGAAGCGCTGCGTCTGGACGACGAGCCACTCCTTGCCGCTCTTGTCCGTGTAGCTGAAGAGGTCGATGGGGCGGTTGCCGCTGCCGAGTTCCACTGTGCTCACGCCTTTGACCTGCGCGCCGCTTTGAATGTCATCCACCTTGAACTTCGCCACCGGCGTGCAGGCGAACGCGCCGACGACATAGGTGCCGTCCTTCGAATCGTAGGGCACGAAGCTCTGAATCGGCGCCTTCGTCTCCCACTTGCGGTGCGCCACGTGATACGTCTCCGCGCTGAACACATTCGCCGTCGCGCCATTCTTGATCGGCACCGGAATGGTGAAGATGCGCGACGCAAACTCCTCATTGCAGGTGCCGGTGGCAAACACGCGGTCCTTGTCAAAGGCCACATCGGTGATGTTCGTCACCTTGCTGCTGGTGCCACCGGGCAACGTGACGCGCGCCCAGGACAGTGCCTCCAGATTCAGCGGAGCCACCTTGCCCGCCGCATCGACGGTGACAATCATCACCGCGTTGTCAGGACGGCGCTGCACGCCGAGATAGACGCGTCCGCTGGCCGGATTCACCGTCATGTCCTTGATGGTGATGTCCTCCTTCTTCGCGCCAAGGCCGTCCGCGATCACCGCGCCGATGTCGGCCACCGGCTTCTCCAGTCGCTCCTTTTTCGGGCCGACATCACCTGTTTGAACGGCCACCACGCTCGCCGTGCCCGGCTCGGCCACCAGCAGCAAGCCCTCAGTGCCGAAGCTCAGCGAACTGAGCGATGCGATCTTCAAGCCGCCCTTCTGCGGCGATTCAAGAAGCGCGGCGGACGCGCCAGACGTGACGGCAAACAACAGGATGAGGCAGATGGCTTTCATGAGCGTTGGGTTGGAGTTCGCCGCATGGTACGGAAGCCGGAGGGCAAATGTCACGACCAAAGTGCAATTGCTTTCTGCGGCAGCTCCAAATAGGATCAGTCAAATTCCTGAAATGAACGAGTCCTCTTGCCACCGACGTCGAGGTACCTTCCTGACAATTTTTGTCATCAGTCTGCTGGCAGGTTGGTATTCTGCGAACGCGGAGATCACTCACTGTTACAAGCCGATCATCCTTCACAAAGTGAGATTCAAAGATGCCACCCTGGAGGAAGCCGTGACTTATCTGAAACAAGCCGTGAAAAAACTCGGCCTATTTGCCGATGAGAACATCAATGTGGTCATTATTGGCGCGAGCGAGGAGCAGAAACGAAAGAAGATCAGTCTCGATGTCGGGAAAATTCCGTTGAAGACAGCATTCGAGCACATCGCGAACACAGTCGGCTTGAAGGTCCGCGTGGAGGCATATGCGGTCGTTCTGGCGGCACCCGCAAGAGCAGACGAGTTGGCCACCCGATTTTACCGGGTCCCTCCAGAGTTCATTGGGATGGGATCAGCGACAAAGTGAACTCGGACTTCACACCGAGTTCATCGTCCAGCGCTTGATCTTTGGCCCAAAAACAGCGACCCCATGTCCGCCGCATGAAAAAAACGCCCCCCGAAGCCCGCAAACCGGCGAAGCGCACGCTCACGCGCTGGCAGTCGTTCAAGCGGCTCATGCTTATGATCTGCATGGGAGGCTCGCTGCTCTGCACGCTCTCCGCGGCCGTTGTCATCGGCATTTACAGCAACCTGGCGAAGGACTATGACCTCACGAAGCTCGGCCAGATGCCGGAACGCACCATCGTGATGGACCAGAAGGGCGAGGTGCTCGGCCGCATGCACGGTGAGAACCGCATCATCGTGCCGCTGAGCGAGGTTTCGCCCCACTTTGTGAAAGCGCTGCTCGCCCGCGAGGATGCGCGCTTCTACAACCATCACGGCATCGACTACAAAGGTGTGCTCCGCGCCACAGTCCGAAACGTGAAGGACATGCGCGTGGTGCAGGGTGCCAGCACGCTGACGATGCAGCTCGCCCGCAACAGCTACCCGGATCTCGACGACCGCAGCCTGCACCGGAAGCTCGTGGAGATGATGTTGGCCCGCCGCATCGAGAAAGCCTGCACCAAGGACCAGATCATCGAACATTACGTGAACCGCATTTTCTACGGCCCCGGCATCTACGGCGTGCAGCGGGCCAGTCAGGTGTACTTCGGCAAGCATGCCAGCCAGCTCAACTTGAGCGAGGCGGCGATGATTGCCGGCATCATCCGCAGCCCGGTGCGTTTTTCGCCCTTCCGCAATTACGAAGGGGCGCTCAAGGAACGCGACGACGTGCTCAAGCGCATGGTGGAGACGAAAATGATCACGCCGGAGGAGGAAATCGCCGCTCGCTACGCCGACATCGCGCTGCATGCGCAGCCTGCGTTCCAGAGCCAGGGTGGTTACGCGCTCGATGCGGTGCGCCGCGACCTCGATTTGATTTTGGAGCAGCAAGAGATCGAGGACGGCGGCCTGCAGGTCTTCACGACGCTGAACAAGCAGCTCCAGGATGCCGCCGAGGAGTCGGTGGAGAAGCGTCTCGCCGCCGTGGAGAAGCTTCGCGGCTATGCGCATCCGAAAAAAGCGGATTTCGACAAGACCTGGGACGGTACGCAGGAAATCGCGTCCACGCCGTATCTGCAAGGCGCGCTGATGATGCTGGACAATCAAACTGGCGGCATCCTGGCACTGGTCGGCGGACGCGATTATCGACATAGCAAGTATAACCGCGCCTCGCAGGGCGAGCGGCAGATCGGATCGACCGTGAAACCCTTTGTTTATGCCGCAGGTGTCGCCTCTGGCTTCATGCCGGGCACCTACATCAACGACGCGCCGATCCAGCCGGGTGAAATCGACGGTTCCGAACCCGGCTGGAGCCCGCAGAACTCCGACGGCAAATTCCTCGGCCTCGCCACCGTGACTGAAGGCCTCGTGCGCAGTCGCAACACGATGACCGTGCGCCTCGGCAACTACGCCGGGCTCAACCGTGTGATCGACTTGCTCACCAACGCCGGTTTTGGCAAACCTGCCGAGCGCACGCCGCAGATTTTCATCGGCAATCTCGGCGGCAATCCGCGCCAGCTCACCAGCGCGATCAGCATTTTCCCCAATCAGGGCATCCGCCGCCGTCCCTTCCTCATCGACCGCATCGTGGACAAGGCCGGCAACGTCATCTACCAGACGCCCGTGCTCGAATCCGAGGTCATCACGCCCAGCGTGGCGCTTTTGATGCGAAACATCCTCTCCCAGGTGCTTGATCGCGGCACAGCGGCCGCGCTGCGCAGCACCTACGGCTTCAAAGAGCCCGGCGGTGGCAAGACGGGCACGACCAATGATTACAAAGACGCCTGGTTCGCCGGCTACACCGATCGCATTAGTTGCGGGGTGTGGGTCGGCCTCGACAAACCGCAAACAATTGTCGATGAGGGCTACGGTGGGACACTCTCCCTGCCCATCTGGGCCGATGTGATGAAAAAAGCTGTCGCGCTTGGCTACAAGACGGAAGTTCCCAAAGTCCTGCTGCCTCTCACGAAGGTCACGCTGTGCCGCGTGAGCAGCCAGCTCGCCACCGATGGCTGCGGGCATGCCGGAACCGCCTACGAAGAGGCGCTGCCCTACGATCTGGTGCCGAAAGGTTTCTGCATGGAGCACCAAGGGGACGCGGCTCCTTCGCCACAGAACATGCCGCAACCGCCACCACGCGGTTTGATGGACCGCATCCGCGGGTGGTTTCGCTAAGCAACCCGGCATCCTGCTCCGCAGGAACAGGCCTGCTCTCCAGAACCCGCGATCATTTTCAGTTCATCCCCGCACGCTTTTTCCCAGCAAGACGGCCAGATAGCGGATTTCGTCGTTCACGTCTTCGTCGGGCGCGAGGGTCTCGGCCACGGTCTGGCGGATCACGGTCAGGTAGTCTTCCCGCAGACGTTTCAGGCACATCCGCACGGTGCCGGCTTTCTCCCGGAGTCTGTTTGCGATGGCCTCCAGCGATTCCTGAGGATCGAGCGTGAGGAAGGGCTTCAACTCCTGGAACCACCGGAGCCGATCGGCTCCGCTCCAACGCTGCTCAAGCTGCGTCAACGCCTGCTCCACGGTGGCCAGCGCCCAGCGTCGATCGAAGCTCTCTTCCGCCGATGCAACGTCCGCAGGCAAGGCCTGGGCCTCACTCTCGGCCGAGGCGAAATCCAGCGGCAACATGGTGATGCCTCCACCTCGCTTTTGGGCCTGACCGCGGTCCCATTCGTCCATGAGATAGCGCTGGAAGGCGGTGAGCAGGAAGGAGCGGAACTTGCCGCTGCCAGGATCGGCCTGCAGGTAGCGATCTCCTTCGAGGAGCCGGGCCAGGAACCCCTGCACGGCATCCTCGGCATCCGGGGCCGCGCTGCCGCGTGCCCTGGCATAGAGGTAGAGCGGCCGCCAGTAGCGCACGCACAGACTTTCCCGGGCCTGCCGCAGCGCCAGCGAGTTCACACCCGCCTTGGCATTGAGGAGGAGGGTCCAATGAGTGTTGGGGAAATAATCAGCCACTCAGCTGGTTTTACGCAATCCGCCGCACCTTGGCAACATCTTGAAATCGAACGTTGTGCACAACCCGGGGGCTCCCGCACCCAAATCACGGAGAAGTATTCCATTCAAAGGCGAAACCCGCTCCGGATGCCGCCTAGGTCGGCAAAACCGCCCGTCATTCAACACGAATGAAAACCCGAATGCTCCGCGAATGGATCGACACACGTCTTCGTGATCATTCGCGGCCCATTCCGGCTTGGATTCGTGTTAGAAACCATCGGCCCGGTCGCATGCGAATCAAAGCCGTTTCACCCGCATGGCTTCGATGATCCATTCAGGCTTGTGGGCGCCAAGGCCGATCTGGTTGGCAGTTAGTCCTTTGAAGCGACTGTTCATGCTCAGGGCCGATGGCAGTCCGGTCCACCGGTAGAGCGGGCGCCCGTCGAGTTGCATGTCGATGCTGGAGGTCACGGGACCAACGCGCACGAGGATGTCCAACTGGTGCGACTCTGCATCCTTCACCAGCAAGCCCAGCACGGCGTTGGGCTGATCCTTGTCGCCCTTGCCATCCACGTAGTGCAGGCCTGAGATAAAGTTGGCCTGGGGATAGCCATCGAGCATGAAACCGGTCTGCCGGCCTGCCACCGGCAGAAACACCGTGAGCGAATCGACAGGAGTGAGACGGCGCACTTTGAGTTCCAGGTGATAGCTGGTGTGGCCGAAGTCGCCGGGCAGGGGCACGGTCGCATACTTGCTGTCGGGGCTGCGCAGGGCGCCATTTTCGAGTGTCCAGCCTTGCCCGTTCGTGGCGAGTTCGTCGGGCGTGATCTGCGCGAGGAGAGACTCCCATTCGTTGGTTGTGCCAGCGGGTGCGGACGGTGCGCGGGTGTTGAGGAAACGCGGTTCCCAGATGTGCACGCGCCGGTCCGTTCCGACGCTCGCCAGGCGCTTGCCACCAGGACTCCACGCTAGGCTGGTCGCAACGACCAGAGGTCCGCGAAGCTCCTCCAGCAGCACGCCCGTTTCGTAATTCCAGACCCGCATCGTGAGATCCTCCGATGCGGTGGCGAGGAGGGGGTCGCGTGGGTGGAAGGCCAGCGCGGTGACGCTGCCATCATGAGCGCGGAACTCGCGACGAACGGCGAGCGTCTCGGGATCACGTAGCCGGACGATTTTGTCCAAGCCGCCTTCACCGATGAGTTGACCGCCCGGAGCGAATGCGAGCGCGAGGATGCGCGCGGGGCTGGTGGCAGAGCTAAGGGTTTGTCCGGTGCTGGCGTCAACCGTGGCCACGAGGGACTCCATGCCTTGATGCCCGAGAGCGACGAGGCGATTCGAGGAAATCCAGTCGCCATCCACCCAGTCGCCGCGAGCTATGAAGCTGTGGGTGGGCGCTGGTGTGCCCGTTTTGGCATCGAGCATCCGCGAACCCGTCCAGACGAGGTCACCGGCAGGGCTCAAGCGCACCATCCGCAGCTTGGAAGCCGATTTCCACCGGGCGACCTCCTGCACGGAGGTGCCTTGGAGTTCCAGCAGGAGAAAGTCCTTGTCCGTGTTGTACCCGCCGCCGCCCAGGGCAAAGCGGCCATCGGCACTGAGGCTACCGATGGGAAAGAGGTACTCGTTTCCAGCGCGCCAGAGAGCTCTGTGGCCGCCGCTGGAGGTGAGTTGCGTGACGCAGGTCCCTCCGGCAGGGTCGAAGTTGAACAACGTGTCGTCTCCACCCCAAAAGCGTGCCCACGGCTTGTTGACGGAGGCGGGAACACTCCACGCAGGCTCGATTTGCTTAAGGTTCCAGGTCTTGGCGGCCTGTTCACCCATCACGACGAGTTCCCCTGAAAGCGGATGGATGCTGGCGCGGGTGGAAAGCGCATCCCCGCCGGTCAGCGCCTGCAAAGCGTAGCCGCTGAACGCGTCCCAGACACGGACGTGATGGTAGGATTGGTCTCTGGGATACGTGAGCGTGACGAGGCGACGGTTGTCCGGCGTGAAGTGCAGTGAGCGAATGGAGCTGGTCGCCGCCCGGAACTTCACCATGAGCTGGCCGTCCGTCAGACGCACAGTCCGAATGCCGCCCTGTTCATCCCCGTAAGCCGCGTATTCGCCATCATGACTCACGGCAAGCGCATTGACATGGGGTCCGCTGTCCGGCAGCGCGCGGATTCTTTGACCATCATCGGCATTGAGCAACGCCACGCTGGAAGATCCGGACGCGACTACAACCGACTGGCCCGAGGGGTGGAATGCGGCTTGGGCCCAGCCAGCTTGCCCACCCAGACGCCACCTCACCGCGCCGGTCTGCACATCGCACATGGCCAATGTTCCTGGCTGTCCTGACTGGCTCACAATGACCATCAAGAGACCGCCCGCCGGACTGAACTCGAGGTTTTCCGGCGCGGGCACCTTCCATTCGCGGAGCTTGCGACCGTCGCTTGTGCTGTAAAAGACGAGCTTCGAGACTGCATTGTGGCCGATGACCACCTCCGTGCCATCGGGAGAAACCGCGAGTGAATACCTGCCGCCTCGATCGGTGTCGAGGCCGTGGTCAAAACCCTTCAGCCGCACTCCGGTGGTGGCTTCCACCAGCGAAATCCTGCGGTCGTCGCCAATGATGGCGAACACCCCGGCCTGCTTCGGATGCGGAGCGACGCCGCGAATCACCGGGCTGTTCAAGGAGCGCAGAGTGGCCAGCGAAGTGTCCGAGCGGGCACGCAAGTAGTCCCAGCTCGTGTCACGCAAATCCTCCGGCACCGTAAGCAGCGCGGTGCGCGCCGCCACGGTGTCCAGCTCACGCAAAGCCGCATCAGCGACCGCTGTCTGCGCCTTGGCAAGAGCGCGACGCGTCAACTCCTTCTCGGCGAGCGCCGCCTTCTCGGCTTCGACGGCTTTCGCCTCGTTGGTCAGCGCCGCCTTCTCGGCCGCGACAGCTTTCGCCTCGTTGGTTTGCGCCACCGCCGCGGATTCCAGGGCCTTGCGTTCGCTAGCCATCACCTTGGCCAGAAAGCCCACGGTCAGAAGCACGACCAAGGCGGCTGCGGCGGCCAACGTCTTGTGACGGTTGATGAAAAGGCGCGCCAAGGTCAGCGCACCAGCATTCTCCGCGCTCGTCGCAAAACCGCCCTGATAAGCCTCAATGTCCTGTGTGAACTCGGACACGGTCTGATACCGCCGTGCCTTGTCTCGTGCCAGCGCCTTGATCGTCACGGCGGACAGCGCCGCAGGCACTTTCCCGCCCGGACAGTGTGACAGGGGATAAACCTTGACCGGTTCCGTCACCGCACTGGTCGCGGGGAGGGTGACTCGCGTGGCGGTGCTGGGCGTGTTGAAGACTGTGGGCGGAGTGATGCTCCCGCTGCGCACCTTGGTCAAGATCTCGTCCACCGTCGTGCCGTCCACCGGTGGACGCAGCGTGAGGATGGCGTAAAGAATGCCGCCGAGCGAAAAGATGTCCGACCGCACGTCGAGATCATCCACCTCGCCCCGTGCCTGCTCCGGGCTCATGTAGTGCGGCGTTCCAATCACCGAGCCGACGAGAGTTTGAGACAAGGAAACAGAGAGGCCCTGAGACGATGAGATTTCCGACTTATTGAGACTCGTAAAATAGGGAGACAATCGTTGAATACCGTGCAAGTGATGAGGCATGGCTGCCAAACGTGATCACAGAGAGATGGAGAAGCGCAGGCTTCGCGGATGCAGGATGCTCGAC
>Ga0169931_10004208_pt1 | contig 22460 bp, 16 predicted proteins | sample Kivu_15m_20L_FD_129675 | JGI IMG/M metagenome (GOLD analysis project Ga0169931, IMG submission 129675) | Freshwater microbial communities from Lake Kivu, Western Province, Rwanda to study Microbial Dark Matter (Phase II) - Kivu_15m_20L... | ecosystem: Environmental > Aquatic > Freshwater > Lake...
GTCCCTGTAAAGCTTCAGGTCGATGGAATCTACCGGGCGGGCCGCGGAGGAGACGTTCGACCAGGCGAACGACATCTGACCGTTGTAGGCGGCCAGGACCGACAGGTTGGTCACGGCGAGAGGGGCGCCGATCGGGGTTCCGGTGGCCGAGGCTGAGACCGCGCTTATAAGGTCGGCGGTGGCCGAACCGAAGGATTGCATGCGGACGGTCACTGGCACGCCGGCTGTTAGATTAGTCATGATGTACTCACTGAGCGCGGTGGAAGCGCTTCCCGGTGTCTCATCCTGCGGCACCAAAGCCACCAATTCCCACGACGAGTTGGAATACTTCTCGATCATGTAGCCGCTGACCGGCGCACTTACGGTGCTGTCCACGGCCTGATACATGAGATCCAGGGAGGTGCTTGAGGACAGGTTCGGAGTAAGGGAGAGGCTCGTGGGGGCCGCCGGGGCGGTAACAGCCACCAGACTGTAGGCCGTGCTAGTGGTAGAAGTAAGACCGTTGGAGGCGGTGACCTTTATGCTGTAGGTCGTTCCCGGAGTCGCATCCAAGGAGACGTTAGTGAAAGACCATTCCTCGGTGGAACTCTGACCGGTGTTGCTGGCCGCCGGCGAGTCGTTGAACATTACCTCCACCTTGGTTACGGGGTTGGCGGCAGAAGCAGCCGCGGAGTAGCTGATACGGAAACCGGAATCCCTGCGGGTCAGGCTGGAAATGACTGGTACCACGGGCGCCCCGATCGGAGTGGCGGTCACGGACGCGGAATAGCCACCGGAAAGGGTGGTCAACTCGTTGCCGTAAGCCTGCACCCTGACTGTGCGTGCAACACCGCTGGTCAAACCGCTGAGAAGATGGGTGGGATTGGCTGAGACCCCGGACAAGGCGGCCACTTCCCACACCCCGGAAGACGGGTTGATGGCTTCTATGGAGTAGCCGTCAACGCGGCCCGCGGATGTGGACGGTACTGCGTTCCAGGTCAAACGTAGGGCGGTGGCAGATTCAAGCGTGGGTACCGAAACCAAACCGGTGACTGCCGCCGGGGCGGTAACGGCCACCGTATCGACGGTGGTCAAGGCGGGTGCGCCTACCGCGTTGGTCGGACGGACGCCGAACGTGTAGGAGGTGCCGGGGGTGAGACCGGTGAAGGTGTGGGTTGTGGCGGAGGCCGGGAGTACGTCCACCGCCGTTCCGTCAAGAGTGACCTCTATGCTCACCACTGGTTTGGCGGCAGTCGGGGTTGTTGCGAAGTTTATGCTGACCAGGCGGTCACCCCTACCGGAGGCCGTGATGGTGGCGGCGTTGGGGGCGGCTATCGGGATACCGGACACGGTGACGGACACCGGACCGTCTACCACCGGGCCGCGGGCGAATACGCGGTAGCTGTAGGAGACTCCGGGAGTGAGACCCGTGGATACGGACTCGTTTGTGCTGGAAGAAGTAAGAGCCATAAGTTCCCACACCTCGGAAGACGGATTGAGTTTCATCACACCGTACTGATCAACAGGGCGGGAGGCGGAGGGCGCCAATAGGTTCCAAGACACCTTTACTTGACTGTCTGAGGTGCTAAGCGGATTGACGGCCACTCCCGTAACCTGAAGGGGGGCGGCTACGGCCACGAAACTGAAAGTCAAAGGTGCGCTTTCAACTTTCACCCCGTTGCGGGTGTTGTATGACGTCACCGTGGCCGAGTAGGTGGTGCCGGAAACTATGGGGATTCCGGATGTGCTCTGGTTGAAAGTCTTTGCGTATGTGCCGGTGTCGGCGTCGTAGACGATCGTGTCTATGCGCGTACCATCGAGGTAGGCGTAGAAGCCCTCCACGGGGCGGGCGGCGGAGGAGGTAACTGACCAGTTGATATACCCACCCAGGTCGCTCCTGCCCGTGGACACGGAGACGGGGCTCAACGGGGCGGCGATCGGGGTGGCGGTAGCCGTCACGGAACGAAGGCCGTTGGCGTTATCGTTGTACGCGGAGATTTGGAAACTCTGGGCTACTCCACCCGTAAGACCGGTGATCTCCTTGGAAGTGGTGGAGGCGGACAGTAGTTCGTAAAGTTCGTACACACCGTTGCTGGGGTTCAACTTGAGGAGAGTGTACCCGTCGACCGGGCTGGACACAGTGGGGGTTACGGCGTTCCAGGACAAGGTGATGGAATCATCTCCAACCACGGCGGCCGGGGACGTCCACAGGGGCTGCGCGGGAAGGGCGAGAGCCACGACCGTTCGCACGCATCCGTGCACGGAGTCACCGCTGGAGTTGGATCCAACCGCGTACATCGAGTATACCTCACCGTTGGTCAGACCGGTCGCCGAAACGATCCCGGAGGCCAGAGAGGAACTGGTGAAGTTAACCACCCCGTCCGGGCCGGACAGGAAGGCGGTGACACTGTTGACCACATGATCCTGAGGGAACTGGGAGAAGTTCACGGTCACCGACCCGTCGAGCGTCTTGACGGACGGGCAGACGGGGGCTTGGGGCTTGGTGGGCACCAGGTTTGTCGCCAAACGCGAACCTATGTAGCCGGTTCCGTCCACGGGCACCACGGCAAAACGGTAATTCTTGCCGTCGGCTAGACCGTCAATCTGGAGGGAGGTGGCCAATGCGCTCACACCAGTGGGCCAAGCGACCAGGTTGGACGTGGACACTATGTCCTGCTCGGCGCATTCGTTATCGCACTTGTACACCCTGTAGCGCACCGTGTCGGTGGAGACGGAGGGTTGCCAGCTGAGGGTCATCGACTTGGTTCCGCCAATCGCGGACAGCAGGGTCACAGCCTCGGGTGCGCCGGCAAGAGATACATCGATGTACCCGATAGCCGAGTCGGCACCAGCGGTGGCACCAACACTGAGGAACAATGCGACGGCTCCTGTGCAGTTACCTCCAAGATCGGCGCCGTAGCTCCAGGTGGTGAACTGTCTGTCTATCCCGCCTTTGGCGAAAACGCAGTTTTCCGTACGGGAAACGGATGCCAGACCGAGCACCTCCTCGCCGTCTATGGTGGCGATGCAGAAAGACCACGTGGACGACGCAGCCGCAGAGTCCGTTGCCTCGCTGCGCGTCGCAGGACCGGTAGTGAACGTCAGGTTGCTTCCTGCTCCCGGTACTTCGAACTCCAAACGGGATGTCTGTACAGCGTCGTAGGTGGGACCCGAAGTTTTGCAGCCGGTGAAACTCTCAGGTATAAGTGAGTCACCCTCTGCGCTGACCACCGGGCCGCTAACCAGTCGCGAGCCGGGGCCGTTGTTATCGAACGACTGGCCATTCAAGGCGACCTGCTTACCGAAATTCTGCAAGTCCTGCATAGCGGCGGCATCCGCGGAGTTCTCACGTACGCCGCTAAACGTTACGGCCACCGTGGTCGCTAGTGTGCCCATCACGGCGAGCACCACGGTCAACTCCATCAAAGAGGTACCGCGCCTTGGTCTGGTTGCCTTAAATTTACTAAAGATGTTATACATTTAGATCTCCTACGGGGTCTTGTCTTTTTACAGTGACGCGGGTCGTAGCCGATGCCTGATGGATGGAGGTAGTTGTTTTTTCGTTGTTAGTGCGGGTGGGTCGTCCGCGGGGAACGACGCGTTCCCTGATGGTCGCCAAAAGCAACAGACCGGGGAATTCCCCGGTCTGTTGCTTAAACCTCGTTGGTGGTGCGCTACCCCTGCGTGCCGGCTGTCCGGCGTGCGATCACGGAGCCTGAGTGGTCTCAGTCGGTTGAGTCGGGACGGCTTCGTCGGTCTTTGCGTAGATCCAACCAGCCACTTCTTTGGTGTAGAAATCTGACCATTCCTGCGGACTGATGGCTTCGCATTGGGTCCTGGCGTCGGAGAGGGCCACATTAAAGGCGTCGATGTCCTCGACTTGGCGAACGCTAGGGTACTCGGCCATGATCTTGCGCAGAGGCTCAACCGCGGCGGTGCAGCCATCACCCAACTCTTGGGGCACGATCTCTATGGAGCCGGGGATGACGGCTGACCCGGCATCCACGTTCAAGGCATCCTTGATCTCTTCGTCGACCTGCACCGTCACCTGGGGGCCTTCCTGGGCGGATCCGTCGGCGGAAGTGTCTGCGGAACCCGAAGACTTATTGGAGTCCGACGAACTGCACGCGGCCAGTGCGGCTACGGCCACTAGGGTTGTTACTACTAATTTGAATTTGTTGTTCATGATTTCTCCTTGGTTCGCGTTCTACCGTGCACCCTTATCCAGGATGCGCAAGTATCCCCTATTTCTAGGCAACGACCTAGGCAAACCCCTGCTAATTGTCCTTTTTCGGGGCCTCAGGGACGCGAATCTCCCCTTCCTTGGGCAGGTTGAAATCGTTGGGACCGTTGGCCAAAAGGGTGCGGGCGTGTTTGGACCAGAAGTAGCAGTACTCCCTGTAAGCCTGGTCTGAGACCACGGCGCACACCTCGAAAGCCGCGGTGGTGGAACCGGTGTTGAGCACCACGCTGGCCGCGCCGGCAGTCAGACAGGGATCCTGGGCCCTGGGAATCATATCCTGACAGCGGGTCGCTATCAACCGGTAATCTACGGCCGAAGAAGCGGACAGGCCCCTGGCCAGGCCCTGCACGCACCTGTCGGCGTAGTTCTCGCTGGTGAGCAGCCACGGATCACCCGTTCCCCTGGACGGCTCGGCGTAGGTCAGACATGCCTGACTAGCTTCGTAGTCGCTCCCACCCACCATCGCGTATATGACGGGGAACAGTTCCTGGTAGCAGAAAAACTTGGTGGACTGGGGGGCGCCGTAACATACCCCGAAAAGATTCAGCATGTCCCCGTCCTTGCGCATCTTCTCGATGACCACGTCGTCCTGGAAGAAATTCATCCACGCCCCGGTCAGACAGTCCGTGAGCGCCTGTGGATCGGTGACCTTGGTGCAGTAGGCGGCGGCCGTTGCGGGGTCCATAGACAAAGTCTGGGACATGATGTGCCCGAGTATATGGTGACAAGTCCACTTGTACCAGGGGGATACCATGTTCAACTCCGTGCACAAACCTCCGGTATTGTCGAACATCTCCTTGCTGCCGATTTCCACGAACTTCTGCTCCCATAGACCGTGGGTGTAGCCTGTACCGCAAACCTGCGGGTCTATGGCGGCGGCGTCGGCGAAAGTTTTGGCGACGGTATACGCCATCTGCCCCAGGTTGTGCACCGTCTGGTGACAGTGCGAGGGGAAGTTGGTTCCCTTGTTGTTCTTTACCTTATATATGATGTCCTTGACCGCGTGAGTGACGCCGTAGCGCATGGCCATAGTATCATAATAGGTTATGAAGCAGTCCCTAGCATTCTGCCTGTCGCAATCCTCGAAGGACAGACCGCGGTAGAAGTCCCTGGGACCGGCACCTTTGTCGGCGGTCATGGAATCGACCGAACCGGTGGCCAGAAGGTTCGCGGCGGAACGCTTGGCGTACTCGTAGGAAGTCTCGACGCCGGCAACATCACGGAACCTTACCGAGGCGAGCGACGGGATGAGAACCGCCAGAGCCAACACGAAGGCAGTCAGAGGTCTTAGCAGGGCGGAGGCGTAGGAATTCCCTCGGTTGAGCAGGTACACCAAGATGCATGGAGCAACCAGAAGCAGACTGAAAACCGGAAGGGTGCGGTAAAGCAGCGGCAACCCACCAGTCTCCCCGACCATGTAGCCGGCGGCCGACAGGTACACGTACGACGGGACGCTGAAAAACGCCAAAGCATACAAGGCCCTGTTACTGCCGACTCGCGGGAAGGCCTTGGTGTCGGCGGTGTACATGTAGGCGGCGAGCACGAGGGAAGGAAGGAGCGCTGTTGCGAAAGGAAACAAAATGTCGGGGGCGGAGAAACTTCTAGAAACCGCCGTGGAAACGGTCAGGCAGTACGCGAATGCGCCGACCCCGGTTATGACGCGTAGGCTGCCACGGTAACGTGGAAGCACCAGGTACAGCAGGAGCGACGAAACCGCGGACGCGATGCTCAAATGGGACAGGGACGACAAAGGAACGGTGAACAAACGCGAGACGTTCTCAAGGGCGACACCCAGCAGCAAAAAGCACACGCCGGTGTACGATCCGTCCCGAGGCGCCAGGGGTTTCACGGCGGCCTTCAACAAGAGAGCCGCTCCCAGTACGGATAAAGCCCGACCGAGTATCAGACCGACCGCGCCGACCTGGAGACCGGCGGAGAAAGCGGCGACAAGAAATACGAGGGCTGCGGCGACAAGAGAAGTACCCGAAGGGTCGTAAACCGCCCTCGTTTCACCATCGGAGGGGCTCACGGCCTTCTTGACGAAACTCATAAGTTTGGTTACGACCATGGGCATGACTGTGCTTGCGGCAACTATCTTTGTCAATGCGCCCGAGGGACAGTTTAGATCCCCGCGGGCAAGACGTCTACAAACCCGGCATCACCGGGGGTGACTGGGTCAGCGAAAAGCCGAGCACCATTATAGCGGAAGCGACGAGTGCGACAGGAATCGGAAGGAGAAAACGCAGGACGGGATTGTTCCCGGTAAGGCCCCTGCGCATCAGGGCGAGAAGGAGGACGAGCGCAACCCCCACTGCAACGAGCAGCAACCTGTCCTTAACATTCTCCGCATGATCGCCCACGAGTCGATGGAAGCCAGACTGCGCTAACACCGTCAGAGGCGAGAGCGCCGCGACGGCAAGAAACCAACGGATCAAGACGGACGGCCGCGGATCGGCGGCTCTACGTAAAATCGCTAGGGCGACAGTGAGGCATACCTGGCGGGCCAGAAAACAGGCGGCGACAAGCAGCGCGGCGTAGATCCCGGAACGGGCGTAACCGGTAAAGGTGTAACTTGCGGGTACGGCCAAGGCGAAGAGGGCGGACATTAGTAATACCCCGCGCATGGGATTGCCGGAAGGTGCGCGCACGGCGTGGTAAGCCCCCAAAAACACTACCGCCAGATACACGAACAGGAGAGGGGTGGTGAAGGCCCGGACGTAGTGTTCCAGGGAGTCGGTATGTTTGTCGCGTTCCAGGGAATCATACAAGGTGGTGAACAAACCTAGAACACCCAGCAGGGATATCGCGATGCCGGCCGACAGATGCAATACCGGATTGGCGTAACCGGACTTGGTGTTGGAGGACGCGCGATCGTAAAGGAAGAAGGCACCCATCATGGACAATACGGCGAGCACCCCGATCCTCAAAAGAAAATTGACCAGCGATTCGGGCTTTACGGATGTCCCCTCCATGCGGTGGTTGGCGCCGCCCGGGGCGACGAGAGCCGGGGCCACCGAGAATTGTACAACCCCGGTCAAGAGCCGTCCGTCGGCGGACTCGACGGACCAGGTTAATTCGAAGGCCCCGGGGCTCAATTCGGGGATTTTGAACAGCACGGTGTCCCTGCTCACCCCGTACGCCACCCTCTCCACTCCGGCGACGACGGTCGAATCTGGGCCGGAAGTTCGGAGTTCATACTTCGCGGTGGACGGATTCACCGGACCGGAGAACACCAGTCTGCCTTCCCGGGAAGGAACCCAGAGTTCCGCATTCCCCGAAGGCCAGGATTCCACGAGAGCGACCGTGAGCGTTTCACCCTCGTCTTCGGTAGCGGCGTGGGAGGTGTTCGCGACGGACAGCACACCCAGCAAGAGGCAGAGCAGCCCGAGGGCACCCTTCGAAAGTTTCGATTTCATACCTCGGATACTGTGACCCGGTGCCGCATATAGTCAACTGGCGGTGGGCGCGACCTACCTGTTACCACCGGATAGTCCGCTGGTCCGAAACTAAAGTATGCCTGAAAGTTTCAACTACAAGAACGGGATAATGCCTCGCGAAACCAAACTAACCCTGGAGGAACTCGAGGCCCTCCTATTGAACAACGGGGGAGTGATACGCAAACACCCGGGAAACCTCAGCAACTTCATAGCCCGGGTGATCAAATCCTTTACCGCTCAACAGGACACCATAATTCAACTCAACAGGGACATAGCGGTAATCCAGGCCTCAAGCGAAAGCAAGATGCACCCCGTCGACAGGGCCCTGAAGGCCCTGGAACATCTCACCGTGGAACAAACCGAGCAGGTTCTCGAGCGCAACTACACCCGGGAAATATTGAAACTCAACAAGGCCACGGAAGACAACGAACTTCTGCGCCTAGGGTACATCAACGAGAACAACAGGGTGCGGGGCGTACTGATGGACTTCTTGAAAAAAGCCACCCTGAGCGAAGCGGACAAGGCCGCGCTCGCGAAGGCCCTTGAAGACGTGGGCTACCGATTGAACTAGAACCAAAATGGTGACCAGACTTAGCGTGTAGAAACTTCCAACAAGTCCAAGCGGGTCCAGACGGCGGTCAGACTGGTCACGGTGTACGGTGGCAGCATTTCGTAGTCGGTGCTCCCCGTTTTCAAGCGCGGATCGTGGACGAACTTCTTGTAGAATCCCCCCACCAGTTGCCCGTTGCTGGAGTCGTAGGCACCGAACACCCCTTGATATTTGGAGGTCATGGATCCAGTGAACTTAAGGGTAGGGCGGCACGACTGAGACGGAGGCGGGGGGGCCACGGGGACGGACGGCAGAGGACACACCGGATTGGTGTTCGTATACCAGTCGGGGGTACCCACGAAGGAGTTAAGGCTCACGAGTATGCCGTCCACTTTCCTGTCGTAGACCCTGCTGGAAGCCTCCTCGTTGTCGGGCAACTCTATGCACGGATCCAAGGAAGGGACGGGCGGACAGGTTTGGTTAACCGGGATGCACGAAACGTTCGACGAGGAACCGCACTCCTGCCATACCTCCAGAGAGTCGCTCGTAGTCAAACTCAGGAAGTCGTCACAGGACGCGTAATCGGAGCAGGCGTACGAAAGATCACCGACTATCGCGGCGTCGCCCCGGGACACTATGCTTACTCGTCCGTTGATACTGCCCTTGATCGTGAGATCCTTCCCGGAGGACCCGTCGGACACCTCGAAAACCTTGCCATCGTAGGGTTGAAACCCGAACGGCCCGCCTGACTGCGATACGTGCACCCCGCCGTTTTCGAAAATCAGCACGACCGGCGCTGAGAGAGACACCACGTCAAGACCCAGCAAGGCGTCGGCGGACACCGAGGAGTTGGAGGGAAGTTTCAACACCGGATGGTTCAAGGTGACATAGGTGGGGTCGGCCGTGCTGGAGGGCGGGCACTGCTGCTTGTACCATTGAGAGGAGTTATCGGGACCGGAGTTACCGGGACCGCTCAAGCTCACGTTAGTGAAAGCGGACTGGCCCCCGTCACTCAGCGGGTTCCCGCACACATATATATAGTCATCGGCGGAATACAAGGGGCCCTGCACTCTGTCGCTTATCTCAGGGGTGGTGGAAGACCCCAGGTAGGCTATGGACAAACAGAATCCGGGACGTTCCAAGGCTTTCTTGTTGCTGCACTCGGCCTCATACTCCGCGGAGGACAGGCCGTCCTGCCCGGTGACCTCCCCCACGGTAAAAGAGGAACCAACGGGGAGCAGACCCGCAGCCAGACCCACGGTGGTGTACTCCTGGGACACCAGGAAGTCGTAGTATTGGACTTTGCGCAGTCGCTGACTGAGGGACACGGTAACGCACTTCAAATAGTTGCCCGCGCAACGCACCCTGGTGGTGGCGGTTACAGTCATAACGTCAGACGTCGGAGAACTCTCAACCGTCAGGGAGAAGCAATCCCACTCGTACTTGGTGGCGTCGTTAGGGCACGGCTCCTCCCCTGTCGGCTGCGCGGAATACGAGGAGACTTCCAGACCCATCTTGGTCATCTTGGCCCCGGCCCAGGAATTCTCCGGCGTGGCATCCACGGAGGGGAGAGCGGAGAACAACAGAGCCGGATAGATGGTTTGATACTTGGTTCGCCTACCCACATCCCCGCGGGCGGCAAGAGCTACGTCCTGGGCGAAGATCGGGTCAGTTGAAACCCTGGAAAAGAAATCCTCCAAAACGGAGGCGGCTTGCAGCCTGGCCTCGGCTTTAGCCGTGGAGAGCCTGGAGGATTCGTAGTCCCGGGCGGTAGAGGTCATCACCACGACGGACAGGGAGGTCATCACAAGCAGCGCCACCATCATGAGCATCATGGCGTACCCGCGCCGGTGTACGATCATAGGGAGAACCCCCGGTAGGCGATGGGTACGTACACGGGGTAACCGTACTCCTTCCATTCGTTTGCCGCACTCCGGTCCATCTGCACCCACACCTTGGGGTTCATACGAATCAAGGACACCTGGGTGATGTTGGTGGTCTGCGATCCGCTAGAGGCATAATAGGTGAAGAATGGCGAAGTCTCCGAAGGGTACGATATACAGCCACCCGAAGGGGAAGGGGGGCATGAGTTGGAAGGACGCAAAAGAACCACCTCCCTGATAACGGTGGGTTGCTGCCCCGTAAAATCCGGGTTGGTGAACGTGCTGGCATTGGTGGCTTTTGTCAGGGACACGCGCAATAGCTGCCCGGGATAGGTCTTGCCGGGATCCACTATCTCGGACACCTCCAAGAGTAGTTTAACCGGGGCTTCCAGGTACGCCGAGGACTGTTGGCAATTGCCGTTGGGGTCAGCGCAATCCTTCCAGTACGAGTACAACTCCAATTTTTTGAAATCGGCGTAGATGATCGGGCCGTTGGGGTCGTCGCGCACCTGCATGACCGGGCACTGGTCCAGTCTCACGGTATAGACGATGGTGCTGTTCAAACCCGTGGACAGACAGCCACCCCTGGGACGGGCGGCCTTAACGTAGCGCGAAGCAACCTGGACGACGTCGCGAATCTGCTGCTCGCTGGAGGCCTTCGACAGAGAAACCTTAGCCACCTTGGACGCTGACGACACCGCGGTCGCCACGGCCAAACCCAAACCTGCGGAGAGCAGAGCGGCCACAAGGATCTCCAGCAGAGAAAAACCCTTCCTAGTGAACGTCACGAGCACACCCCTGAGTTGTCGCAAACCCGGTTGCTGTTAGAGTTCACGGTCACCCGGAGACTAACCGGGGGTGACGACCTGAAAACCTCCAGACGAGCACGAGCCGACTGCATGTCGGTCACGGCGGGCAGGGAGAAAACCGAGTAAGTGTAACTACCGGGGTTAAGGTATGGGAACAGCACCTCGGCATTCCCCTCCTGATTGCTGCAGGCTCCTTTACGGGCAACCGGCTTGGCGTCGGGGGCGGCGTCGGATTTGAGCAGGACGTAGGAACCTTGGGGAACCTGGACCACGAGACCGCCCTTGGGCGCGTTTACATCCTGCCGGTAGAAGGACTCCAACGCGACGTACCTGCGGGAGACAAAGCCGCTCCCAGCGGTGGACCAGGATACCGTGACCTCACGATGCAGAGAAGCGGGCTGGCGAAAAGCCGAACCGGATTTGCTGCTCGGGCAGGTCAAGGGGGACGACCCGGAATCGGAGGAAGGCAAACCTATCTTTATCTGGGAGGTCTTCTGGTGCAACCAGACCGAGGAAATCTCCACCACGAACTCCGTACCGTTTAGGGTGGTCGTAAACATGTAGTCCCCCGTAAAGGAAGCGGCCGACGAGTTGCCGGAACCATAGATACTAGAGCACACCGACTCCAGGGACCCGAGAGTACCCGAGGACCAGTCCGCGTGACGCTGACAATCAAAGAGGGCAGCTTGTTCCAGGGTCGAAATACCCACCGCAGAACCAAGGTCCAGGCTCCTGGACCCGGCCATCCCCCTTTCCGCAGAGGAAAGGGCCGCGCCTGAGGCGGTGAGTACGATCAGGGTCAGAACGGAAGCGATGATGAACTCTATTATAGAAAAACCCCTGCGAAACACCGTCATCCCCCGAACGATGGCGCGTCACGCAAAGGATCCAGGGTAAAGGCGTCGTAGGTCTTGGCTTCGGACAGATACTGGCGGTACAAGGAGTAGTCGCTAGCCTGGGCCTCGGCTGAGACCGAAGTAATGATACCGTGGTTGACCATCAAGGCCAGGGACTTGTTGATGGAGATCATGCCCGCCTCGGAACCCGAGGAGTCCAAGGCGGAGGGAAGTTCGTGGAGCCTGTTGTCCCGTATTATGGTCCGCACACCGGTGGTGGCCAACATTACTTCGCAGACCAGCACCCGGCCTTTGGTCGTGCTCGGCATGAGAACCTGGTAGACGACCGCCTTCAAACTTCCGGCCAACTGCTGGAGAACGTTGGACTGCTCGGAGGCAGGAAACGAGGATACCAGACGCGTGACGGCCGATGCGGTGGAACTGGCGTGGATAGTGGCCAGAACGAGGTGGCCGGTCTCCGCGGCAGAGAGGGCCGTACGCATGGTCTCAAGATCCCTGAGCTCCCCCACGAGAATCACGTCGGGATCCTGCCGCAGAGAAGCCCGCAGCGCCGAAGCAAAAGACTCGGTGTCCTCACCCACCTCGCGCTGATGGACCGTGGACGTTTTGCTGGAATGCACGTACTCCACCGGATCCTCGATGGTAACTATGTGGCAGCTCCTGGTGCGATTGATCCTGTCGATGAGCGCGGCCATCGACGTGGACTTGCCTGAACCCGTCGGCCCGCAGAAGAGGACCAGACCGGACGAGGCGGAGGACATGTCCACTATCGACTTGGGTAGACCTATCTGCTCGGGGGTCAGTGGCGTTGCGGGAATCAAGCGCATGGCCATGGCGAGCGACTGCCGTTGACGGTATATGCTGATGCGCCAACGCTGGGACATGTAGGTCAACGACGTGTCCATGTCAACCGGCCCTGACTCGGGAAGATCGCGGTTGATAAGCCATTTCGCGGCGGCGGCCAGATCGTTTTTGGATACCGGGGGGCAGTTGCCCAGAGGTCTGAGGATCCCGTTGATGCGCAGGATGGGTACCGACCCGGCGGCGACGTGGATGTCCGAGGCTCCCAGATTTATGGCGTCCCTAAGTATGGGGGCCAGGGTGAACTCCCGTGGCCGAACGGACATGGTTTTTGAGTACAGTTCCTCCACCACTTCGCGTGAACCCACGCTCAGCGACACGAGCATTCCGGCCCGGGCCTCCAACTCTCTGACGAAAGCCGGTGTGAGCCGCTCGCTGGTGCAAACCTCCAGTACGTCGCCCTTTATTTGCGTGGCCACGACACTCGGCGAGGAAGCCAGCATCCTCGAGGCTTCCGGATCTATGTCCACGTCGCTCGCCCTGGATATCACGGGGAACAACGCGCTAACTGCTACGTCGAGGTTCGAAACGTCCGACACCTCGCTAGAAGCCTCCATGGCGGTTACGGAGCGGCAGGAAAGTCGTTGGATTTCCAGTCGGTGGAGGAGGTTCCCGGCGCCGCGTTAGCGTTGCACAGAGTACCTGCTGTGAGCGTGCTCACTGCGAACTGGTCGGCGGTGCGGGCCGTCAGTTTGATGAACCAGCACAAAGTATTGCCCCCGGGAGAGGCGGCGATGAAAACTGCGTCCGCGCCCGTGCCGGTGACGGCCACGCTGACTATCTTGCTTTTCACACCGGCGGCAGGGACGGTGGAACCGTTTCCGGCGACCACCACTATCTCCGGAAGGCGGTCGGCTCCGGTGGTGGTGTCCACCAGTTTGGTGTCCACACCTGCGAACGAATCCGCGGAGTCGAACAGCGAACGTGCGGCCAGAGCAACGGTCATTATCTGTTGCTGGGCGGCCGAATTCCCGGCGGCATCCCTGAAGGTCAGCAATCGCGGAACGGCGACCGCGCTCAAAATGGATATGAGGAGCACGGCTATGATTATCTCGACCAGGGAGAAACCTTTCCGCGAGGAAAGTCCGCGAGACATACTTGACGAGGAGCGCGCGTTGGTTGCCAGCATAGTGTATAATGTGCGTGAGACGCAACTATCGGCAAGTAATACCAATATGGCCTAGCGTATCTGACTACCCAGGTCCAAAATTGGCAGGTACAGAGCCAACAGAAACAGACCCACCACACCGCCGATTATCACCATCAGCAGCGGCTCGAGCAGACTGGTAAGCCTCTCCGAGGAAGTCTGCACCTCGTCGAAGGCCCGGGTGGCCACTTTGTCCATCATCAGGGCGAGCCCGCCGGACTGTTCGCCTACCACGGCGAACTGAATCATGATATCCGGCCACATGTCCTCGTCCTCCAGCGCCTTGGAAAAAAGGGCACCGTCGGCCAAACTTCTACGAATCCGCAGCAGCGACGAAGCGTGCATGGAACTCCCCGCGGCCGCCGCGGTGAACTCCAGGGCCTCCATTAGAGGAATGCCGGAGGACAACAAGGCGGATAGCAGAGAGGACACCCTGGCGTAAACCCCCTTGAGTGCAAGTTGACCGAGGATAGGAGTAGAGAACTTAAAGGCATCCACACGGGGAGCTAAGGTCTTGCTGCCCTTGGCGAACCGCCACAGCAGTACGAAGGCAACCACCACGACTACGAACATCGTTGCGACGAAAGGAGCCTTGCCGGAGACCGAGACCAGCAACTGGGTTATCCCCGGAAGTTCGCTACCCAAACTCGCGTATATGTCTTCAAAGCGCGGAACCACCACCAGCAGCATGCCCGAAACAAGGAGTAGCATCACCACGAGAACGACCGTAGGATAGGTGAGGGCGCTGCGCAGCTTCCTGCGAAGAACCAGACTCCTATCCGTCAACGAGGACACCCTGGTGAAAGCCTTCTCCATGGTGCCGGAAGCCTCGCCGGCGTCCACGAGCGCGACGGTGGTCGCCGGCCACGACTTCCCGTCGGCCCTCATAGCCTCTGCCAGAGTGCTGCCATCGCTGACCTTGCGCTGAAGTTCTGCTATGCGGGCCCCCATGGGGGAATCTTTCTTCATCCTGGAAAGCATCCCGAGGGCTTTATACAAAGGTATGCCACCAGATTGCATGGTGGCCATCTGCTCGGAGAACCACAGTATCTCGCTTTGTTTCAGCCGACCCGTCTTCTTGGATTTCGTTTTCCTGCGGATAGCCGTCGCGGGGCCCCACGAGGACTGCTTTTTACGGAGTATTCCGTCGAGGTTCATAGACCTACCCGCTTAACTTCTTCCACGCTCGTGGCGCCGTCCGTCAACCACAAAAGTGCGTCGTAATGTATGGAATGCTTGTTGGTCCTGCGAGCGATGCTTTCCAACTCGGTGGCGGACACCTTGTCCACTATGCCCGAGTTGACCTCATGGTCGCACACAAGGATCTCCGCGGCGACAACCCTACCTTTGTACCCTCGCCGGTCGCACTGATCGCACCCCTTCTCGGAGGCCTTGTACAGGCGGGAGGGCGGCGTGAGCCCGTGGGCCTGGAAACCCATCTCTTCGACGATCTGCGGCGAGGCGGCGATCGGGACGGCGCACTTGGTGCAGAGTTTACGTAAAAGCCTCTGGGACAAGACCGCCTTGAGGGCCGAGGAGATGATATAACCTTCCATTCCCATGTTGGACAAGCGGGTGGGTGCACCGGCGGCCTCGTTGGTGTGGAGAGTGGAGAGTACCAAGTGTCCGGTTAAGGCCGCCTGGGCGGCGAGGGCAGCGGTCTGGGCGTCGCGCACCTCCCCTACCAGTATCACGTCGGGGTCGGCGCGCAGGAAACTACGAAGCGCGGAGGTGAAGGTAAGGCCTGCTTTCTCGTTGACCTGCACCTGGGTGACCGACGGATAGTTTATCTCCACTGGGTCCTCGATGGTCAGGATTTTCCGGTCCGGTCTTACCACCTGGCCGAGGGCGCCGTAGAGGGTTGTGGTCTTGCCGGATCCGGTGGGACCCACCACGAGAACCATTCCGTGGGGTATGTTGAGAATCTCGAGAAATTTCTCCTCGATCTCCTTGTGAAAACCGATGTCGGACAGCGAGAGCCTGGACTTGGACTGGTCGAGGATGCGTAGGACCGCGCCTTCGTAACCGGTGTTGGTCGGGACGGACACCACTCTGCAGTCTATGCTCTTGCCGCCCATCACCCTGTTGAACCTACCGTCAAGTGGAATCCTGCGTTCGGCTATCTCCATATTGGCCATGACCTTGACCCGGTTCACTATACCGGAAGTCAGGGTCGCGGGGAAGGTGGTGTGTACCTGCAGTACCCCGTCTACACGGAACCTTACGCACAGGGAGGTCTCACCTGGTTCCACGTGGATGTCCGAGGCCCCCTCGAGCACGGCCTGCTCGAGGATGTTGTTGACCAGTTTGGCGATCTTGCCTTCCTCGTCGGCGGCCTCCGTCTCGTCGGCCGGGGTCTCGCTGACACGGATGTCCGCGACGGTGGCGCGCTGCTCCATGGACGCCACTTCCCTCGACCATTTGGACAGCAGGGAATCTATCTTGGCGATGTCCGTGGTCACGAAAGTTACCTCGCACGGGGACAGGCGGGTACGCAAGTCGTCAAGTACGGCCAGGTTCGAAGCGTCGGACACCGCTATTATCACCTCAAACCGGTCCCCGCCTACGGGAACGGTCTTGTTTTTCAGGGCGTAACCCAGGTCCAGCATCTGCATCAAGGAAAAATCGACGGTTTCGATATCCACGTCCACGTAGCGCAACGCATCGTTGCCGAAAACCGTGACGCCCGCTTTGACCTTGTCCAGTGCGAGGGATTCGCCGTTGGGTACCGTACTCATGACCCTTGGTATTGCGAGTCGTTGTATTCGCCCGGGAGGAGGGCGTAGAACCTCGCGTTAATGGCAACCACCACCTTGTCCCCTTCGGTGCGCACGCTCACGGAATCGACGGTCAAGGTCCTGTCCGCGGTGGCGATACTCTCGAGCAGCGGAAACACCCCGCTCTCCGGTCCGGCCACGGTCAAGGAAATCTGCCAAGTCCTGAAGACGGCGCCCTCGGCCTGCTGCTCGAGGGCGCTGGGCGCACCGTCGGTCCAGCGCATGCCCGTCGCAGTGATACGCCGGGAAAGTTCGTTCACCAGACCCTCCAAATCCGGGTCGCTGGGGATTCTGCCGCGCAGGGTCTCCAGCCTGGCGAGGAACTCCTGGCCTTCGGCCTGCGCGTCGCGGGCCTGGACGATCTTGATCTCTGTGTCGCGTATTTGAACCTCCAGGGACGAGGTCTTACTTATGATCGGGTCAAGAGACGGCAGGGACGGATAGAGAAGGACGCCTGTAACTATGAAGGCCAGCAGCCAGAGTATCTTGCGCATACCGCTCATCGGGAAACCTCGTCGGTGGCGGGCTGCGAGACCGCGAAGTTCACGGTTAGATCCACGGTCACCTTGCCTTGTCTCTCGTTGAATCCCCTGGTCCACGCGCTTGTCGCGCCGCTGATCTCACTAAGGCGTGTTAACCAGGCGGACATGTCCTCGTACCTGCCGCCGGGTAGCGCGGCGGCGATGTTCACTATGACGACACCCTCCGAACTGGTGGCCGTTATTTGAACTATGGTGGCCGTGGGTGGCGTCGACAGCATCAATTGCTGGTATATGGCCGCCCAGTTCGGTTGATCGGCCAGCACCTCGTCGTTGACGGTGGCACGAGCCAAACTTTCCTCCGAGAGGAGGTACATGTCTTGGAGAGGTGCGAACCTGCCCTCGACGTCAGCCAGGGAAGTTTTGGTGGCAGATTCCTTGCGTTTTACGTCAACTATCGGTTTGACGACAAACAGCCCCAGGGAGACCAGGACGGCCAGAGTTCCCGCTATCGTGGAAACTATCTTCAACTTCCTGCGTTGCGCCCTCTTTAGTGCCTGGTAGTTGGGGTTAAGAAATGATACGTACGGCATGTTCTTGCCTACGGATACGGCGGCCAAGAAAGCGGGGTAGCTGTCCAGACGCTGGGCGGAGGCGACATTCACCAATTGCCTGTCTATAGCCGAACATAGCGCACGTACGAAACCCGCCTCGTGCAGGGCGTCATCCAGGAGCGGCGAGATTGCACCCGGGCCGTAGGCCAAAATCATCCCGTCATTCTCGATTACCTCGCCCTGACGACGCCAGAAGTCTATGGTCTGACTGATCTCGGTCGTAAGCATGCGCATGTAGCGGCCGACTTCCGTGGACGCCTGGGTGTCGGTACTGTTCACCGTAACCAATGCCTGCTCGACCCTGGTCTGGATCGCCTTGACGTTGGTGGCCGAACCCAGTAGGTGGGACACCACCGACGAGAGGCCTCCCAGACGAAGTTGACGGTAGGCGACGATCCGACCGTTCGTGAGAAGAGACAACGACGCGATACCCTGCTGAATCCCCAGCCATACACCGTTGTGTGCCGCGAACACCAGGGGCATGCTCACCACCTCGCAACGCAAGGACCCCATGGCGTTGTAAACCTCAGAGAGAACCGAAGTGGCCAGAGACGCTGCCGCGCCCGGACAAACCTTGTCCCCTACCATGTCCTCGGGGTTGTACACCATGCCGGCGACCGAAGTGGTGTCCCTGTCCACAGGCAGGGCAGTGTAGAGGAGTTCCTGGAAATCATCGTAGGACGCGGTGGCCTTGGCGGTCACGTCCATGCTTTTTACCATGGAGGTTGGAGCGGAAACGACGATACGGATAGGCGGACTTTTCTTCCTCTGCTTGACGTTTTTGATCAGGACCTTTACGGACTCGCCGACGTCCCCGAGATCCACGGTCGCGTAAGAGGTCGCCAGAGAATCGATGGTGTTGACCATCGTGGCCCGCGAACCGTCGATACAGATACCTACATACTTCTCAGGCATGACGAGAAACCTGCCGAACGTCCGGCGCGTCAAACTGGGGTATCATACTAGGGTACAGTTCTCTCCCAAGCCGTTTGAGCCAAGATCCCCGGAAGGATCGGATGCGGAGCCCCGACTAGTTGATGTTTGCCGCAAACCTGGCACTGTTATCAAGGTGAGCGGCATGGAAACCACCCCGAAAAAGCCTGTCATCTCGCGCACCTACTTGAGAATGGGTCTAGTGGCGCTGCTTGCCGTTGCGGGTATCCTGGCGGCGGCTTATGCCGGCGGATACGTCGGCGGCACGGGCGTAAAAGTGGACTACACGATGCAAACCGGAAAATGGCAGACCCTGTCAGACGAATGCGGTAAAAAGCCCTCGATGGAGGTCTCCGGCTGCATCGTGAACCTGGTGAAAACGATAGCCGACAGCGGCGAGGTGGGGGCGGCGATATCGGTGCTGAGGGAAGGCATGACGGTATCCTCCGACCTGATCGGCAAATGCCACAACGCCGCGCACGGCATCGGACGAACCGCGGTACGGCTCGGTGGAGACCTCCTTGAAGTGTACGCGCTACCTTTCCCCGACTGCAGGTTCGGTCTGTACCACGGCGCCCTGGAGGAACACACCTTTGGTATGAGCAGAAGCGAACTCGTCGAGGACCTGAACGGGCTGTGCGCCTATTTCGGGCAGGCCTCTAGTGCGGCCACCCAGGAATGCGTACACGTTCTGGGACATTTCGTTTTCGACAGATCTGGCGACCAGATAGGGAAAGCGGTAAAGGACTGCACGGCGTTCGCCGAGCCCACCCTGCACTCGCGTTGCGTGGACGGAACCCTGATGCAGGCCACGGACGCCGCACGGGCGAGCGTAGGAAAACCCAGGGACCTGGAAAGGTCGGCGAGGATCTGGGGAACCGATCGAAAAAGTCAGGCGCGGCTACTGACGGAGACCTGCGAAAGCATGGATGTGGTCGAAGTCAAGTACGTCTGCTACACCAACTCGTCGCAGACCCTATCCGTATTATGGGACGCCGACTACCCGCGCATACACGAATACTGTGACACGTCCGGCATCCCCCAGGCCTGCTACGAAGGAATCGCCGCAAGCGGATTCACCATATACTCCTGGGACCCGGAACAAATCACGGCAGCTTGCTATGCGGGGACCGGGGGCGGAGCGGCAGCCTGCATCTCCAGCATGGCCTTCTCATATAGCATCGTCAGTGGGAAGGAAGGAAGCCGGAAGGTGTGCGGATTCGTGAAAAACGAACACATGGCAACGTGCACCGAGGCCAGGGACCGGGGACTCGAGATCGCAGGGGACATAGTAACCAACCAGCGTACCGCCCGCGAGGACTACGAGGTGTTCAACAAGTAACCACGGGAAGACACCGCCGGCCTCCATTTACAAATTCCCTCCAAGCATCACAGTAGAACATGCGATGGCCGCGCTCAAGAACATCCACCTACTGATCCTCCTGATTCTGGGTCTGCTACAAGTCGCGGCGGGTCTTTACCGCATCTTCCCACGCAACCGGGGCGTCGGCGGGGTCATGCTCGTGGCGACGAGGACTTTCACCTTCGAGACACTGCTCGTGGTATACCTGGCGTACCTGGTGCTATGGCGTTCCTACGGAATATGGGAAATACTGGGCGGGGCGAGCGCGGCCGGGTACGTGCTGCTGCGAGCCATCCACGGGATAAAATCGCGGCGCAGGAACACCGACGGAGACGGGGTCACTGTCCTCGCCTCCAACCTTCAATACTCCAACCCCGCAGTGGACGCCTGCATACGCGACCTGGTCATGCACCGGCCCGACTATATGGTAGTCCTGGAGATGACCGACGAGACGCGGAAAAAAATGGATGACGCGATGGACGACTACGTTCTGCTAAACCGGGGGGAGGGCCCGCTGGGCATGCTCGCAGGAATCTGGGCCCACGAGAGGGTGCAAGATGCCGTACAATCGACGGGGGTCACCAAAGTGGGTGCACGGGGAGACCTCCTACCGTGGGTGCGCACCAAGGTGAACGGGCAGCCGCTGACTTTGCTGGCGGTGCATCTTACGGCGCCGGACACCAAAAAAAACCTGGCCTCCTGGAACCAGTCTTTCGCGGACCTGGAAGAATACGCCCAAAGCACACCCGGGCACCTGATGGTCGCAGGGGATTTCAATGCGGTCCTAGGTCACGGAGGCATGCGACGCCTGACCCGAACTCTGCGCGACAGCGCATCCTCCGTCGGGAAGCGGCATTCCAAGACCTGGCCCACCGACGGTTATGTTTTCAAAAAATTCCTACCCTGGCCCGTTATGGGCATAGACCACGCGCTGCTGTCCGGCAACCTGAGGGTCGATATATACAAAGAGTACCGGATCCACGGTAGCGACCACGCGGCCCTGTACCTGAAAGTGAGTCCGGACGCGAGGGTCTTGACTGAAACCTAACAGCGCGTAACTACGCCGACAGGTACACGAACATCGCGACTGTGGGGACACTTTTCCGAGTAAAACGACCCGTCGTTTGCCGTATACACCCCTTCTTTTTCCCATGATTCCCGGAGAGCATCGGGGACAGAGACCGAAGAACTTTCGCTAGCCGAACCGGGTTGCGACTGGGTGGACTTCTCCTCACCGGGAGCTATGGGGTTGCCTTGCGAGCAGGCGGCCAGGGAAACGGCGAGCAGTACGGGCGCGATTATACGCAAGGTCCTCATATAGCCTATTATGCGTACTGGCCGCTTTACGGCATGCAGCCGACTTTCGTAGGTGACCTGACGCGCCGGTAGGCGGGGCGGCGGATGCGTTGACGGGAACCTCCCTGCCGTGCCTTACACGGGCGGACGGCGACAGTAATATAAATGGAAGAAACCCAGGCCCAGCGTGAGACCGCAGAGGGCAGCGGCCCGGATGTCGGCGACCGAAACAAGGAGTCGTGCCACACTTTAGCCCCGGTTCGGGCGGCGTTCAGGGCGGCCGCCGAGGTCGCCGAGAGACGCGCAGGGCGCCTAGCCAACACCTTTCCGCTGCTGGCCGCACTGGGAGCCAACGCGCTCTCCGGGGAGATGCGCATGCGGGCTGAAGACCACGAGAAGATACTGCGGGTCGCCGGTATAGTGTACACCTCCCCTTTACGGGCGGTCGCTGACCGGGTACCGGAAGTAGCGCGGCGGGGCGCGGAAGCGGCCGTCAACGGGGAGATGCGAATCGCCGGACTCCTCCGCAAGGTCGCCGACCGTCTCGGCCACTAGCCGGGGGCGTAAAGTGTTAAAGGGCTGAAGTGTTAAAAAGCCCGCACCGGGCGCACCCGGTTGGCGTTCGACTTGCTGCTGAAGAGCTGGAACCCGAGGTTGAAGATCTGGTACCACGCGCTGGACGCGATGTCCTCCGAAGAACTCCAGTAGGCGTCGTCCGCAAAACCACTCCGCAACGTCCCCGAAGAGGTGCACGCAACTGCGGTGTCTCCGGTGGTCTGTGTGCGGGCGTATTTGCACAGTTCGTTCAACTCGACCTGAGAAGGCAGATGCCAGTCGGTCGTGCTGTTGTTGCTGTAGTCCCATGCGAGCGTGATGGCCCTATCAGCGGTAGCGTTCTGTGTGACCGCAGCCGAAGTGTTTGAATACCCGGTACCGAGAGCCGTGCCGGTGCCGCCCACCAAGGTGTTGGTGTTACCAGACCACGCGCGGGCAGGATCCGCGCCGCCGCCGTTCCAGTTGTTTGGTGCGGCCTCGAGATAGCGGCAGTTCGAACCGCAATCAGAGCCAGTCGAAGCGAACGTACCGCTCGAGTGTACGTAGAACACGATACCGCCCCCCGGGCCCTTGTCCCCGATAACATACTCGGTGTACACGATCTCGTCTCCGGCGTCGGTAGTCGTCGAAGGCAGCGGGTCGGCAGGCGAAGAACAAGCGGATAAAGCCAAAGCCAA
>Ga0169931_10004209_pt1 | contig 22459 bp, 17 predicted proteins | sample Kivu_15m_20L_FD_129675 | JGI IMG/M metagenome (GOLD analysis project Ga0169931, IMG submission 129675) | Freshwater microbial communities from Lake Kivu, Western Province, Rwanda to study Microbial Dark Matter (Phase II) - Kivu_15m_20L... | ecosystem: Environmental > Aquatic > Freshwater > Lake...
ACTTGCATGCCTCATCCACGCCGTCAGCATTCGATCTGAACCAAGATCAAATTCTCATTAAAAAATATTTATCGACTAAAGTTTCGCAGATCTGCTCTCGCAGATCCGCACAAGTCAGTTCTTTTATTCTTCTCTTCTTCCACTGTCAAAATACTTGGTCTTTTCAGACCTCTGAACAGTCTCGCTGCTCTCTTTCTTCGATCTTTAAATCAAAGAATAAGAGAACTATACAAAAGGCGGTGAATTTTCTGCAAGTTTTTTGAAATTCGCCTCTGGAACCCGCCCCATTTCTCCTGGGAAAACGGCTTTAGAATATTCCCAAGGACGCGCTAAAAATTCGGTGCGTTCGCCCGCTCATTTCAGGGCTTTCGGTGCGGAAGGTATAGAGAAACTGCGACTCTGCCCGAACCTTCTCCCAAACCCACTTTTCCCCCTGGCGGTAGAACAGTTCGAAGACAGCTCCATCTCCGCTCTTTTCCGCTTTCAGGAGAAGGACGTCGGCAGCGCTCCCGAGGCTTTCCAACTTGTCTTGGAACACTTTCTCGATAGGTTTCTCTCCCCGCTTTTCGACCGTAAGACGGACTGCGTCTTCCCCGGTCGCGGAGTCGAGCTGCATTCCCCCCGGAAAATAGCGGTACGAAGGGTCCTCAGGCATACGAACGGTAAATTTCTCGCCGTCCATATTTTTTGAAAACACGACCCAAATATCTTTCCGTTCTTCCTCATCCCTCTCTGAAGGGCGCGGATCCGGCCGTTCGACCGGAACCCACCCGTCAGCGTCGGGGATAGCCGGCCCGGCCCCGCCCGATAACATGGAAGCAATAATTACAGTCACTATCTTCAACAAAATTCTCTAAATTTTTTAATCACTTTTCATTATATCACAACACAATATTAACAACGACGCTCAAATCCCATTTTTCGGATTTTCGCTTTTCCTGATTTCGGAGTTTTTTTTCCAAGGCAAACCATTTATGTTCAGTCTTCAACAACCGGCAGACGCCCTTTTTCAAAAAAAATTTTATCATTTTTAAAGCCAATTAAATCCGTTTTTTGATAAAGGTGTCTTAGAGGACTCTATTAACAAGGAGCAATCTCTATGTGCCTCTCTATATTTCTTGCCCAAGTGATTGGGTTGTATCTTTTCCTTATGAGCTTAGCGATGCTTGTTCACCAGCAGCGCTTTAAAAAAGCGGTGTCCGACTTGCTCGGAAATATGACGCTCATCACCTTGACGGGCGGCATCATGTTAATTGCCGGCCTTTTGATCGTGGTAGACCACAATATTTGGACTCCCGATTGGCCGGTTTTAATCACGATCATCGGCTGGATTTTGCTCTTGCAAGGGCTGATGAGACTGTTCGTTCCGGATGCTTTCATCAAAATGTCGAAAGACATGCAAGGGAAAGTCGTCTATACGCTTGGCTGCTGGGTACGTCTGTTTATCGGGATTTACCTCATCTGGGCTGGATTCTCGCAAGCTTAAAAGCCTCATACCCTCGGCAAACCTGAGGGAAGCTTGTGCGAGATTTTGAGAAGGCATGATACCGGCGCCCCGTGGGATTCCTCGGGGCGGACGGTTCACCGCCTTAAATAGCAGGTCGCGACGGAATCTCCCCCTCTTGGGGGAAGATTCATCCCTTCACGACGAGTCCGGGTTTTAGGCGGGCTACCATTTGAGCCAGCCGAGCTTGCTGAGTCGCTTCGACGACCGAATCGACATCTTTATACGCATCCGGCATCTCCTCAGCGATCGTCCTCTTGGAAGAAGCAAGCACGGAAACCCCTTGGGCTAGCAGGTGTTCTATGATGTCCCGCCCTTTCCATGCATCCATCGATTTAACGCGGCTCCGCGCCCTTCCCGCGCCGTGGCATGCGCTGGACCACGTCAACGGGTTCCCGAGGCCTGCCATGAGATGGCTGGCCCTCCCCATGTCTCCGGGAACGAGGACAGGCTGCCCGGTCTCTTGAAAAAGCTCCGAGAGTTCTTTCGCCCCTTTGCCGTAGGCTCGGGTCGCTCCCTTCCTGTGGACGCAGAGTTTCCGTTTTTTTCCTTCCCACATATGTTCTTCGAATTTGGCGATGTTATGGCAAACGTCGTAGAGGAGGCGCACTTTTCTGGGGTCAGACCTGAGCACGTCCCTGAACGCGCCGCGCACCCCTGCTAAAATCTGCTGCCGGTTATTAAAGGCGAAATTGGCGGCGGCGGCCATTGCGGTGAAGTAGGTCCTCCCCTCCTCGCTTTGGATGGGAGCTGCGACAAGCTGCCTATCGGGGAGCCCCTCGGCAAATCCTTTTTTCATGAACAGGTCGAGCGTGTCTTGGCAGATCTGATGGCCGAAGCCGCGAGATCCGGAATGGATCAAAATATACGTTTGCCCCTCGAAAACGGACCATTTCGATGCGGTTTGGGAATCGTAAATTTTTTGAACCGCGCCGATTTCTACGAAATGGTTCCCGGAGCCAATCGATCCGAGCTGGAGCCTCCCCCGGTCTCTCGCCAACCGCGAGACGGCGTCGAGGCTCGCCCCTTCGATTTTCCCATGGCTTTCCATGCGCTCTAAATCTTCAGGGTAGCCATACCCTTGCTTTACGGACCAACCGGCCCCCTCTTCGAGGAGAGCCCGATAATCGGCGTCGCTTAGAGAACGCTCTCCCCCGTGCCCATGCCCGACGCCGCTCGGGATCCGCTCGAACAGGGCCTTGAGGAGCGCGTCCCTATCCCGCTCGCGGATCGCTTCGAACGGCTGATCGAAGAGGGCGAGCCGAACGCCGCAGTTGATATCGTAGCCGACTCCCCCGGGGCTGATGACCCCGGTTTCGGCGTCCATCGCGGCGACGCCTCCGATCGGGAATCCGTATCCCCAGTGGATATCGGGCATCGCGATGCTGTAGCCTACGATACCCGGAAGCTCTGCGACATTCCGAACCTGTTCCAAGGGGCGGTCGATTTCGATTTCCTTGAGGAGCCCTTCGTTCGCAATCACAAGCCCGGGCACTCGCATTCCTCCCCGTTTTGGGAGCAAATAGGTCGCAGGATGCAGCAATTCCAGCTCAGACATCGACAATCATCTCCCATTCGAGTATTTCCATCCCTTTTAAATTCCCGTGATAGCTGACCGCTTTGAACGGGCTTCCAATTTCCGCATCGGCCTTGCCGATCATTCGATTCAGCGCCTCGACGATGCCTTCCAATGAACCGACCTCGCCGAAGGAAAAATAATCGAGGAGCTGAGGGAAGTGGAAGCTGAGCGCCGTTTGCGCGTGCAGGAAGAGGTTTTGAATAGAGGTTCCCCTTACGATGAAGGCAATATCGGCGGTATGCTCAATTTCATCGAATGGGGCGAGGACAGGGCATCTCCAGCAGGCGCGGTATCGCAATCCGCCCAGCGATTCATATAAACAAAAATCGCGAATGAAAAGGGGCTGTTTTCGAAACGCTTCTTTCCACTGCAGGATCCCAAACGGCTTTCTTGCAATCGTAACGTGGGGAAGGAATTCATCCCTGACCCCTTTCGGTTCCCATCCTCTTTCTCGCAGCCAATCAACGAATCCATGCTGAAATCGGGAAAACAATTCCCCTCCCTCAAGCCAATGGATGCGCCATGCCGCGACGCGGGGTGATTTGCGCGGGAGAAACAGGGGATGGTCGAAGATTGCGGAGAGACCTATCGAAAATGGAAGGCCGGAAAAGACCGAGAGATCGGCTGACAGTTTTTCCTCGTCTCCGCTCCCGAGGAACGCGAGGGTCAGATGCCGGTCCGGTTCAGCGAGCAAACGGCCCGGCGGCAATCTCTCGGGCCAGGGGCAGGCTACGTCGAAACCGAAAAAGAGGCGCTTGTTTTCCATGTGCGATCCAAATAAACTATAGACATGGCACCGATTTGGATCACGCCAATTAGCATAGAAGAAATCAACAAGCGGGCGCGCAATACTTTGTCGGACCATTTGGGGATTGAATTTACCGAAGTGGGGGACGACCATCTTGCCGCCTCGATGCCTGTCGACGGGCGGACTTGCCAGCCGATGGGCGTACTCCATGGGGGCGCGAGCTGCGCCTTGGCGGAAACGGTCGGCAGCGCGGCGGCTAATTACTGCGTCGACCAAACCCAAAAAGTTTGCGTCGGACTCGATATCAATGCAAACCATCTTCGTCCGGTCCGGGTTGGATCGTCCGTTTCAGCCATTGCTAAGCCGCTTCATCTCGGCAAGACAACCCAAGTGTGGGAAATCAAGATCTATAACGAATCGAAACAGCTCGTCTCGGTATCCCGGCTTACGATGGCTGTTTTGACGAAATGAAATTATACCACGCGCGTTAGGTTTTGTGGCTTTTGACTCTGCAAGACACACGGGGTCCCCAACGACGCATCGTCGGAAGGGGTGTGGAAGCCAAATTGAAGCGAAGCGGTCTGACCGACGAGGCCCTGCCCCGAGTGGGCAGGGTAAGGAGGAAGATCGATTTGGCAAAGTCGCAGCCAATCATAATTCACAAAACCTCACGGCGCGTGGTATGTTTTTTCTTGAGAGCTCGGCGCAGCAAGCCCTGCTGCGAAAAGAGAGAGTAGACCGCCACGATCCGGGCTACCAGGATCGCTACATAAAATTGCCCGACAATCCCTTCAAGAATGACGACAGTTTGCGCCATATCGTGAGTGGCGACGATATCGCCGAAGCCAATCGTCAAGAGAGTTACAAAACTAAAATAGAGCATTTCAGAAAAGAAATGGGCAAACGATAAACTGTCGACGAGCTGCCCTCTTATGGCAAAAGAGCCCGGTATAAAATATTCGGTGACCGTATAAAAATACCCAAAAAGAAAGGCGATCAAAAAATAAGCGCAGACGACCCCTCGTAGCGTCTCCACAGTCACGCGGGCTCTTAGGACGACGTCATAAATAATCGAACCTCCGCAAACGAGAAGAAACGCCATCGACGAGATGGCAAGCCCCGCTTCCGTATCCTTGCCCTGATGAAACAGGACAAGCCAGCTGAAAATCACCGAAGGGATTGCGAGGATCGATGCGATAATCTGAAGGGAACGCTTGTGGCGGACATTGAAAATTGCGAGCAAAAGCGAAAGGGTCAAGACGATCTTCCATATACCCGGATAGACGGTTGCATTTGAAAAAGGTCTGGCAATAAACAGGAGAATCAAAAACCCCATCAGCACATTGTATGGGGCCGTGAGAAAATCCTTCAGTCGTTTGGCAAGGCGCATTTCCTTCGATCTAGCTGCTTGGCCCCTTTTTGTCCATCGCAAAGCCATTCCAAACTCACGAAACCTATACGCACTTTTTTGAAAATCTCTGTCTTCGGCGTCATCTTGTCCCACTCGAATTCAGGACGCCTTATTGGTATTTACGACTCTTGAATCACGAGCGGTACAAATAAAGATTACCAGTTTTTATTTATTCATCAATTTAATATAATTTACCAAATGAATTTAAAAATCGATCCGACGCATTCGATATCTTTAATCCCCGAATCGGCAAAATTTGGTTATGCCACTTTGCCGGCTACGGAAAACTTCTTCGGAAGCGCGAAATGGCTCGAGTCCTCATGGATGCGCGAATGTCTGAAACGATTGGAAAGCGTACAGAACGCAGCCGCCCTCTTTTACAAGAACAAGGGGACGTCCTCTTCTTTCGGAAGCCGCTGCCTTCCGATTGGCTTAATCGAAGAGCATCTCAGCGAATCGATTAGAGAGTCCCGCCCCTGCCTCATTCCTGATGAAGAAGCGTTGCGGCAATATGGGAATAAACACCTCAATCTCGTTAAAATGGCCCATCTCGATGACATTTTGGGATTGCCCGATTTGGAAATCCCTCTTCCGCGAGGCGTCGCAACCGCACAGGTCGAAGCGTTTTTACAGAAAAAGGCCCCTGAGGTGTTCGAAAACTGGAACAAGCTCGGAAAGTTGTACGCAGAATTCGGTGGCGCGGGACCTTTTCTCGCCGATCCGGAAGCTGTTCGCTTATTGCAAGAGATCGACCGCTTGATTGAAGCCGCCTTTAAAAGCCCTGATGCTGCAAACGGCCTTAGGCTTTCCCCGTCGATGCTGGGGTGGATGGAAGGGCTCAAACAAAAGGGAGAATTCCTCATGGTGCGAAGCACTGGCGCAGAGGATTCGAAGCAGCTTGCAAACGCCGGCGGCAATCTCAGCAAAGCCTACGTTCCCGCTTCGACTGGCATCCTTTGCTCAAGCATCGGAGAAGTCGTCCGCTCTTATTTTGGCGCGCAATCGCTCCAAAACCGTTTGAATGCAGGCTATAACCCATTCGAAGAACCTTTATCTTTAGCCGTCACGGTGCAGGAATTGGTCGGAGAGCCGGTCGGCAGGCAGAGCGGTCCTTCTGAAATCCCAGTTTCGTTCGTCTTATTCACGAATGAACCCCTCTACACAGGGGGAGAGAAGTTTCGGGCGATGCGGCTCAGCGCAGCCTACGGCCACGGAGAAAGCGTCGTTGGAAACACCGGCGTTCCGACCGACACGGCCCTGTTTCTCCATTCCGAAGTCCATCCCGACACGCTGCATCTTCTCTACGATAACCAGGTTAAACCGACACGCCTTGCGCCGATCAACTGGGAAGGGACTATCTCATTAGAAAAAGTTCCCAATCCAGGCGGTTTAGAAACTCAACCCGCCCTGAGCCAATCGCAACTTTTAGCCATCTACCGGCATGGCGTTCTGATGGAATCTTTCTTTGACGGGCATCCCACCGATATCGAAGGGGTCGTCAAAGGAGACCGGATCTATTTCGTCCAGGCGCGTCCCGTCAACCGCAAGCCGATGCTTCCCACTTATTTAGACGTGAATGAAGGACAATTTCCCAAAGCGCAAGCGGAAACGCTTGTTGCGGGCAAGGCTTCCGTGGTAACGATTGCCAAGCCGGAAGAAATTCTGTTTACCCAAACATTGGAAATGGCCGAGAGGCTCTTTCGCCCAGAGCATAAGCTGATTGTTGTTGCAAAAAGCGAGCCGGAAAATTCCCATCCCGTCGTCAATTTCAGCAGCCTCGGGATTCCGTGCCTTTACGCTTCGAACGCCCGGGCCGTTTCCGATCTTTTGGCCAAGCTCGATCCGGAGCATCCGATTGCCGCTTGCATGCAAACGGGAACGCTCCACCTTTGGGACCAAACGGCTCTAAAACTCGAAGAGCGGATTAAAGAAGGATTTGCCATCCATCCGGCAAAAGTCGCCATCTCCTTGCCGATTCCCGAGAAACTGACTGCCGAAGACGCCGCATCGCTTATCCCTCGGGAACTTCTGGAAGAGATCCGGAGCGGCTCCAACGGTTTGGCCGCGTTGAAAGAGCTGGAGCGCCATCCCGAGGTTTTGCGGTTGCGCAGTATCATCAGCGAATTGGCAGGACAAAAAGGATCGCTTCCGAAAGCGGCATTGATTCGCCTGGAATCCCTCGAACAAATCGATGCGCATATCTCTTCTGCGATCGAAGAAATGAAAGGCATATTATCGCAGCGCCGTCCCGACGGCAGGCTGCGCCGCTTGCTCCACGCCAAAATCCTCGAGACGGCCCTTCGCGCTCCCAAATCGCCCTCCGCTCTCGGCCGATACGGCCTTAGCGACGTCGAGCCGCTCTACCGCTCGATTGGCATGTTAGTAGACTATCAAAGAGGACTGTCCCATCCCGCTCGCTGCGTCGAGCTTCTTCTTGCGGGGGCGGAAGCAAACCCTATAGCGTTTGGCAAGTGGAAGGAATTTTTAACCGGACTAGAAGCTCTAGTGGAAAGCGGCAGAGTCTCCGAGGAACGCTTGCAGGAGTTTTCAGTTCGGGTCGCAACGATTCAAAAAACGGGAGCGCTCCCGTTCTGGCTGACCTTTTTTCAACCCCAAGAAAAGAGCAAGGCCTCTTCGGACGGCCTGTCTATACGCCGATTCGAAGATCTGATGAGTCAAATGGGCTCCAAAAACCAAAAACTCATGGATCAAGCGCTCTTATTGCAGAAAAAGACGCTGGAACTCCGAAATAGCATCGAACGGTTTGCCGATCCGAAAAGTTTTCCGGCAGCCTGGAAAGAGTATGAAAGCCTTCCTCCTCTGCTCTACGATGCGATCAAAGCAGCCTCGCCAATCGCCCGCTCCGTCGCGGCAAGCGCTTTAGAGCAAAAGGTCGACCTTCTCGACACGGCTGCAAAAATCCTAAAAGCCTCGCAGCAATTCGGTCCTGAGGAAAAGACGAAACTCTTCAAGCAAATGCTCCAGTCTTATTTCGCGATGATGCGAGGGTTTGTCGACAATCTTGTCCCTAACGGCGCGATCCCGATGCATGAGAACTGGCCGCTGAACGTTTATCTCGATACGATCAGATTGATTTTAAACCGTCTTCCTGCGCAGAACCCGGAGCAGCTTCGACCTTCAATGGATTTTAGCGTTTCGGCAGCGATGCTCGGATCCGGCGCTGCATTCGAAAGGCATTTACCGAAGACAATGGAAGATATATTCACGCTCACGCATCAAAACTGTTTGGCCAGCTTGAACGCCCACAGCCAAGAGATGCTAGGCGCAAATGAAATCCAACAGTCGCTCCTCCCTCTTCCTATAAAAGCTGCGATAGAGGCAATCGAAAAACAAGACTGGGGCCGGCAAGTCCAACGTCTCGGGATCGAGGTAAGGCCCGCAACAATCATTTTGCGATATAACGTCCCTCTTCGCAATCATAGCGGCCACCTCGAACTCCATTACGACATTGGATCGGGGAAGATGGTTTTGCATGCTCAGCTCCTTGGCGAAGCGAGGAACAGATGGGATGACACGGAACGTTTTATTTCCGATCTTGAAAACATAGAATTATACACCTCCTTCCAGCCCCGAACGAAATCGGCCAGCGAGTTGACATTCTCCTGGAGCGTCGCTCCGGAACAGTTGATCGACGCATTGCGTGACTATGCCAAAATGGCGGAATATTCTTTAGATGCTAATGTGGGGCATTTTAATTTATACAATCGCCTAAAAGGAGATGCTAAAAAAATAAAACAAATCGCAGAATTATATTTTTCAGGATTGAACCCTATACATCATCCGTTTTATGAAAGTTATATTGAGGCAGGGCAGGATCTTGAGATCGTCATCGAAGCCGCCAGGGCTAATATCGCGAGCGATGATTTGCAGAGCAGGAAGATTGCGCGAGAACTTTTCAAATCGCTCTTAGAAAAAGACAAGGGATTTGAGGCCGCCATCGAAGCCGTCAAGGCGGGTATCTCGAGCGATGATTCGTTCACCAGGAGAACGGCGCGAGATCTTTTCGAAGCGCTCGTAAGAAAAGATCAAGGGGTTGAGGCCGCCATCAAAGCCGCCAAGACAAGTATCTTGAGCGATGATTTGTTCACCAGGATAACGGCGCTAGATCTTTTCGAAGCGCTCGTAAGAAAAGATCAAGGATTTGAGGCCGCCATCGAAGCAGCCACGGATAATATCGTAAGCAATAATTGGGAAGCCAGGGCGGGGGCGCTACATCTTTTCAAAGCCCTCTTCGAAAAAGGCCAGGGGTTTGAGGCCGCCATCGAAGCCGCCACGGGTAATATCATAAGCAATAATTGGGAAGCCAGGGCGGGGGCGCTAGATCTTTTCAAAGAGCTCGTACGAAAAAACAAGGGATTTGAGGCCGCCATCGAAGTGGCCAAGACGAGTCTCTCGAGCGATGATTGGTCGATCAAGCGCCGGGCGCTAGATCTTTTCGAAGCGCTCGTAGAAAAAGACCAGGGGTTTGGGGCCGCCATCGAAGCTGCCAGGGCAAATATCGCGAGCGATGATTTTCAGATCAGGAGGCTTGCGCTAGAACTTTTCAAAGCGCTCGTAGAAAAAGGCCAGGGATTTGAGGCTGCCATCGAAGCCGTCAAGGCGAGTATCTCGATCGATGATTTGTTCACCAGGATAACGGCGCTAGATCTTTTCGAAGCGCTCGTAGAAAAAGACCAGGGGTTTGAGGCCGCCATCGAAGCCGCCAGGGCTAATATCGCGAGCGATGATTTTCAGATCAGGGCTCATGCGCGAAATCTTTTCAAAGCGCTCGTAAGAAAAGACCAGGGGTTTGAGGCCGCCCTCAACGCAGCCAAGGCGAGTATCTCGAGCGATGATTTGCAGATCAGGACCCTTGCGCTAGATCTTTTCAAAGCGCTCGTAGAACAAGGCCAGGGGTTTGAGGCCGCCCTCAACGCAGCCAAGGCGAGTATCTCGAGCGGTGATTCGACAACCAGGTGGGCGGCGCTAGATCTTTTCAAAGCGCTCTTCGAAGAAGGCCAGGGGTTTGAGGCCGCCATCAAAACCGCCAAGGCTAGTTTCGTGAGCGATGATGGGGGAACCAGGCGGATGGCGCGAAATCTTTTCAAAGCGCTCGTAGAAAAAGACCGGGGATTTGAGGCCGCCATCGAAAGCATCAAGGCTGGCACCCTGAGCGATGATGTGTTCATCAAGCACGAGACACTAGAGTTCTTGTCAGAGTTGAGCAAAGAAAACGACCGGTTCCGAAGCCAATTCCACGCATACTCCGGTTTAAAATTCATGCGATCTCACCCAATACTCTCGAGTGCAGCCGCTGGAGCGGCTGGGATGGCGGCGTTCTTGATCTCCCGGAGAAGGCGATAAAACCCAAACCTAAAAGAGGCTCTTAGCCTTTCTCTCGTGAGTTTTGACCTCTATCACAAAGCCATTCCAAGAGTTTGACGGCGGCGCCAAGTTTCAAGAGATCCCCGAGAATGAATGGGAGAAGGCCCATAACGAAGGCGTTCTTCAAACCGACGAAGGCCGCTAAATAGGGAACGCCGAAAACGAAGAACAGCGCTTTGCCGGCGGCCAAAATGGAGAAGAGTTTCAGGGTCGAAAACACTTTTGTCCGTTCAGCCAAATACCCAACGAGAAATGCGCCGGCAACATAGCCGAACAGATAGCCGCCTGTCGGCCCGGCGAGTTTTGCGATCCCGCCGACCCCTCCGGCGAGCACAGGAAGCCCCATCGCCGCTTGGGCCAAAAACCCGAGGACGGCGGCAACGGCCCTCTTCGAGCCGAGAAACACGGACAGGATCAGAATGACGATCCCTTGCGTCGCTAGGGGAACCGGAGTGAAAGGGAGCGGGATCGCGACTTTTGCAAAGAGGCTGATCAAACAGCTCGACAAAATAACTGCGCTCAAAGAGCGGAGCCAGGAAGGGGCGCTGCCGGATTCCCAGGCTATTGTGTTAGAGGCGGTTGCAAAACTCCCTGCGCCGGAAAAGGGCGATTTTGCTGGGTCGGGGAGTTTTGCAATTGGCTCGTTAGAATGATACATGGGTCGTACTCCTTTTTAAAAACGGTTCCCAGTCAATGCACGGAGAGGCGAACTCGGGTTCGGCGTGAGTCGCCCATCCGGGCATCGGAGAAACAAGCATAGTTCCTAAGGTTTGTAAATGACAAAACTTTTCGTGGTCGGCGCTAATCTTGCGGCCGGCGGAAAACCGCCGGTGGATCTCTAAATCCCGCATCAGCGTTTTGCAGCGCATCGCGAAGGTGTTCGTCGTCGAAGGGACGGTGCGCCAATGGCACGAGCGGCTTACGAAAATGCGCGAAACGAGATCGGGATAAAGAAAATACTTATCCTTGTGATCGTAGAGGGTCGCATAGTCCGCAAGTTCGATCCCTTCGAGAAGCACCTCGAGCCAACCCGGCCGGTGGAGATAATCGTCTTCGATAAAATAGATCACAGTTTCCGGGTGAAGGCCGAGCTTGGATACATGATCCAAAAGGCGGAGAAAAGAGCCCGCCTCCGTCCCCTCTTGGATCTCTACGACATTCTTCTCGCTTGAGAGAAAATGGCCGGAAAGAGGGCCTTTTGCCGCATCGAAAAAAAAGGTGAGGTTGGCCCGGCTGAAATCGAATGTGCCGAGGAGATTCCGGTAACATTTTTCATGAGAAAAACCGGGCAGCCTTTTCTTATGCTGGCTCACGGATGAGAAATAGGCGTGCCGGCAAAAGACTTCCGCTTTCCGCTTCTTCGAGAACATGTGGACTTCAATCGCCTGTCAGGTGTTTTCCCGCTTCGGTTAAAATCGCTTTCCCTTCGGGATGGGTCACTTTTTCGATCGCATCAGGAAAAGGAACCCAGACGCCGTCGTTGATTTCTGTCTTCTGCAGCTGAACCTCACCAGAGACTTCCGCCACAAAATAGGTCACTTTCTTAAAGACCCTTTTCCCTTCGATCTGAAACCAGTACTGCTCATGAAGGGGCTTTTCGGAAAGGAGGCGCACGCATTCGAGGTTGGTCTCTTCCTTCAGCTCGCGGGACGCGGCTTCGAAGGGCGTTTCATTCGGTTCCGCATGTCCTTTTGGGAATCCCCAGTAGCGTCCGCCGCGGTGCTGGATGAGAAACACCTCCCACCGACCCTGGCGCTTTGAAAACGGGACGATCCCGAACGACTCTTCTTGTCTCATGGTCCTATGGCCGGTAAGGGGCGAATACGAGGGTCGAGTTATGTCCGCCAAATCCAAACGAATTGGAAAGGGCGACATTTACTTGCAACGGTTTTGCGGTTCCGGCTACAGCGTCGAGTTCCGCGAGTTCCGGCTCCGGATTCTCGAGGTTCAGGGTCGGGTGGATCATGCCGGTGCGGATCGCTTGGATCGTCGCGACGGCTTCCAAACCGCCCGCGGCTCCCAAGCAATGGCCGATCATCGACTTGGTCGAATTGATGGCGATCCCTTTCGCGTGGGCTCCGAACACCTTGCGGACCGCATGGATTTCGCAAAGATCCCCGGCCAGAGTCGCGGTGGCATGGGCGTTGATGTAGTTGACCGATTCTTTGGCCGCTCCGGCCGCTTTCAGCGCGTCTTCGATGCACTGCGCCACTCCAGCCCCGTCTTCGCGCGGGTCGGTCATGTGGTAAGCGTCGCAATTGACCGCTCCGCCAAGATATTCAGCGTAAATCGGCGCTCCGCGCTCCAGAGCATGGTCAAGCGATTCCAAAAGAAGAACCCCGGCGCCCTCCCCCATGACGAAGCCGTCGCGGGCTTTATCCCAGGGCCGCGAGGCTTTTGCCGGTTCGTCGTTCCGGGTAGACAAGGCTTTGATCGCCACAAACCCGGCCAAGCCGATCGGCGTGATGGGCGCTTCGGCCCCGCCGCAAAGCATGAGGTCGGCCTTTCCCTGCAAGATTTGTTCCGCTGCGGCGTGGATGCTGTAATTGGAAGTCGCGCAAGCGGTCGAAATCGAAAAATTAGGTCCCATGAAACCGACGTCGATCGCAAGGAGGGCTCCGGCCATATTGGTAATGATGTACGGGACGAAAAAGGGGGTGAGCCTCTTATACGTTTTTGTAAGCAGCGTTTCGACTCCGTCGTTGAATACCGTCATTCCACCCATGCCGGATCCGATCACGATCCCGCAGCGCGATTTATCCAGCTTCGCCAGAGCTTCCGGCCCCAGGTTCCCATGTTCAAGGGCCCGTTTCCCCGCGACCATTCCATAGCGGATGAACGGGTCGACCCGGCGGGCCTGCTTTTTTTCCATATAGTCGCCCGGATCGAAATTGCGAATGGCCCCGGCAATCCGCGTCGGCCAGTCGGAGCAAGGGAATTCCTCGATCGGAACGATCGCGCTTGTCCCCGCCAGGAGCTGCCGGTAAAAGTGGTCGACGTCAGTCCCGAAAGCGGAGACGATCCCCATCCCGGTCACTACGATCCTTTTTTTAGCCATTCTCAAGTTCTCCAAAATTTCTCTTTATGCCGGATATCATACCATAAACCGCCTCCTCCCACAATCCGGAATTTTCAATAAAAGAACCTATCCAAATAAAAAGTTTCAGTCGATTTTCGTGTTCTTTTGAGCCGATTTTCGACTTCAAAATCGGGGGGTAATATCGACCCGAAGTATATGACCCCCCGATTTTGAATCGAAAAGCGGCCAAAATAATCACGATAATCGACGAAAAATTTTATTCGGACAGGTTCAACATCTTTTGGCTTGCTATGAATCCAAGTGAATCTTATAAAGACAGCCCACAAATTAGGGGAGTCCTTTGATGACGACAAATCTTTCTTTGATCTATACCCATGCCGCTCTTGCCGACGCGAGCCATTTCGCAGACCAAATCGAACGTCCGGCTGCCCCGGGCGGATGGGCATCCCAGCCGACAATCCGCCACGAACACCACCATTGGGGATCTCCCGGTTGGTACTACCCTCAGCCGGTCTATTGCGGCCCCTCGTCGCCCCAGCCTGAGAAAAAAGACTACTCCTGGGTGGCGATCCCGGCCGCCATCGTCGGCCTCGGCACGATGTATTTCATCGGCCAAAACCACGCCGAATGGTCGCAAGCAAGCGCTAAAATCGGCAAACTGAGGCAAAATGGCCGGGTTGTCAACGCCGAGCTGGCATCCGCCCCTCCCGCCGCAAAAAACGCCGTCAGGGCCGTATTTGAAATACAGATGGCAATCCTCGAAAAAATCCGCAGCGACGCAGCAAAAGGGCTCTTCCTAAAAGGCATTCTCGTCGCCTCGGTGATTCTGGCCGGGATCGGAGGGCTTGCGAGCGGCAGCGTTCTCTTTGCCGCATCGCTCGAGCCGCTCCTTGCCTACGGCGCCATCAGCACCTTCCTGACAAGCTGCGCAATGCTGTACCGGGCGGGATTCAGTTCAATGAACAACGAAATCCGAGAAGAAGCGCGCGAACTTCGGCTCGCATCAGCGCAAGCTGCGATCGCTCTCCGGACTATTTCTTAGCCGTATCGATCGCAAGCTCGACAAGCTTGCTTTCGGGCCAAAGCCGCTCCAGGGAATACTTTTCCCTAAGCCCGGGCGTAAACAGGTGGATCATGATCTGTCCGTAGTCGAGGACGATCCAGTCCCCTGTTTGCAGCCCTTCGGTGTGGAGCGGCGCTTCACCCGACTCCTTCATCCCTTCGACAATCGTCTGAGCGAGCGACATCACATGCCTATCGACATTCCCTTCGGCGATCAGCAGATAGTCGGTGATCGTCGAAAACCCCTGCACATCAATGGCTAAAATATTGAATCCCTTCTTGTCGTAGATCATTTGAGCAAGCGAATGGAGCATAGCGATCGGGTTCCTCTTCATCTCAATTTGCAACATAGGAATTCATCTTTTTTTTTGTAAGAAAAAACAAAAAACCTTGAGCCTGTCCTTCATTCCTTAACAATGATCTTTGTGCGCTTTTCGGCACCTTTAGCGCTTTGCTCCTCGGCCATATTGATGCAATATGGCCCTCGTCGCAAATCGCAAAATTTGCTCAAAAAGCCTCACAAATCTCATATGTTAAGGAGTGAAAGATAGGCTCTTGGAACCCCATCGAGTTCCCACATCCAGGGTGGGGCCTAGCCGTTTCAGGAATATAGGCCGCGCTCTCGAATGTATTCTAAGACGTTTTGGGGAACAAGGTGGCCGCAGTAGAGTCCCTTTTTCAAACGGGCGCGGATTTCCGTGCTTGAAATTTCGAAAATTTTCGTCTGGGTAAAGCCGGAGCGGAGCTTCTCCGCAAGGCTCCCCTTCATTCTCGCGGGAGCCCGCGTGCCAATCAGCGGAGGCGCCAATCGAATCAATTCTTGAAACTCCTTCCATTGGTCGAAATGGGTGGCCGCCTCTTCCGAAAGGATGAGGCGGAATTTGACCTGCCCTCTCCCCTCCCCCTGGATCGCACGCAGCGTGTCAATTGTATAGGAGGGATCGTTCCTGTCGGCTTCATAGGTGGAAACCCGGAAATGGGGCACGCCTCCGATCGCAAGCCGGACCATCTCGAGACGGTCGCTCGCCGATGCGACAGGCGGAGCCACCGTCTTGAAAGGGGAACAGTACGCCGGGCAGAACAATATCTCGTCGAGCCTATGGACCTCCATGAGCTGCACGGCTAAATTGATATGTCCGAAGTGGATCGGATCGAACGTGCCGCCATAGAAACCAATCGTCTTCATTGCACCGATCCTATCCCTGTTACCAGAAAAGACCAGGGCTTCGCCCTTCAACCCACCAAAGGACTTCGTCCTTTGGAAACCTCGGGTTTGCAAAGGGCTAAGCCCTTTGCCGGGTCTCAGGGCGGAGCCCTGGTTCTTACGCCCGCTTTGCTAAAGCTGAATGTCTTTTACACTAGGAATAACATTTCCCGGTATTTTGGCAGAGGCCAAAGCGCGTTGTCGACGAGCGTTTCCAAATGGTCGACTAAGCGGCGGGCCTCTTCCATTTTCGGATCTAAAATCTCGGCGTATGCCTTTCCCTTCGCCTCGAAGCCGAAATCGGCTGATTGACGCAGCACTTTTTCGATCTCGTCGACGGCTTGGGCCGCAGCGCCGGCCGCGTCCGAAAACGCCTTGAGTCCTGCGAGTAAGTGAGAGGAAGGCTGGATCCCGAGATCCGCCAGATTTTTCAGGGCTTTGGAGCGTCGTTTTTGATCGTGGAGGGCTGCCGGAAGCACTTGCGTTCGGAAAAGTTCCAACATCAAACTGGCCTCTATCTGCATCGTCTTCACATACCGCTCGACCAAAACTTCAAAGCGGCTATGGAGCTCTTCTTCCGAAAGCACCCCTTGGAACACCCGCTGGGTCCGTTGGTCTGTCAGCTGCGCAAAGGAATGGAAACTCTTGCGGATGTTGGGGAGGCCGCGGCGCACCGCTTCGGCCTCCCACTCGGCAGTGTAGGCGTTCCCTCCGAAGACGACGCCCTTAGAAATCCGGAGATGCTTCCGCAGGCAGGGAAGAGCGGCGCGTAAAAGCTCCTCTTGAGAAAGAGTCCGGTCTTTCACGATATCGCCGATCTCGTCGAGGATTAAATGGAGCGCGTCGGCAACGATTGCGTTGATGACCGTGATCGGGAAAGCAGAGTGGGCCGAAGCCCCGACGGCGCGGAACTCGAATTTATTCCCCGTGAACGCAAAAAAGGACGTGCGGTTCCGGTCTCCGGCGTCCGCTTCATGAAGCGGCACGTGGGCAAGCCCCAAGTCGATTTGGCGGATCAGCGCTTCGGGGATCGGTTTCTCGTCGATCAAATGGTCGACGACCTTTTCAAGCCTTTCTCCCAAATAGACCGAGAGGATGGTCGGCGGCGCTTCCGAGCCGCCGAGCCGATGATCGTTGCCGGCGGATCCGATGCTGGCGCGCATGAGGCCCGCATGGTCGTGGACGGCGCGTAAAATCGCAGTTAAAAGAGTCAAAAAGAGGAGGGTGTTTTCCCTGGGGTCGAGGAGATTTATCCCCGTGTCGGTCGCAAGCGACCAGTTGTTGTGCTTTCCGGATCCGTTGATGCCGGCAAAGGGTTTTTCATGCGTGAGGCACGCCAAATCATGTTCGAGGGCGATTTGACGCATCAATTCCATAAGGATCAAATTGTGGTCGACCGCTGCAGCTGCGTTTTCAAAGAGCGGGGCGACTTCGTGCTGGGCGGGAGCGACTTCATTATGGCGGGTTTTGATCGGGATGCCGAGTTTGACCGCCTCCTCTTCGAACTCGCGCATGAATGCCATGACGCGGTCTTTCACTGGCCCAAAATAGTGGTCTTCCAATTCTTGCCCTTTAGCCGGCTTTGCGCCGTAAACAGTCCTTCCGGCCAAATGGAGGTCGGGCCTTAAGAGATAGAAAGCCCTGTCAATCAAAAAATATTCCTGTTCAGGGCCTACCGTCGAAAACACCCTGCCCGCGGCAATTTCGCAGAACTTCAAAAGCCGCATCGCCGCCGCGTTGATTTTCTCATCCGACCGCAAAAGCGGGATCTTGTGGTCTAGAGCCAACCCGGTCCAAGAGAAAAAAAGCGAAGGGATGCAAAGGGTAACCCCATCGCCTCCTTTCCACAAAAACGGGGCCGAAGCAGGATCCCACACTGTATACCCCCGCGCCTGATGGGTCGCCCTGAGTCCGCCCGAAGGAAAGGAAGATGCATCCGGTTCGCCGCGCAAGAGTTCCTTGCCTCGGAATGACTCCAACACAGTTCCATTTCCGGACCAGCTCAAAAACGAATCGTGTTTTTCTGCCGATGCGCCGGTCAGCGGCTGGAACCAGTGGGTAAAATGAGTGGCGCCATTTTGGAGCGCCCAATCTTTCATCGCAGCGGCAATCGCGTCGGCATTCGCCGGGTCGAGTTTTTCCTTTCCTTCGCTTGCCGCGAGGACGTTTTGGTAAATCTTTTTCGGGAGGACCTGCTCCATCAGCCTGAGAGAAAACACTTTCATTCCGAAGTGGATCGAGTGAACCGATTTTTCTTCCACTTTCCGCGTCCGTCTTCCAATTCTCTTGATACTCTCGATGCGAGCTGTCATGAAATTCCCCCAGGTTGCCTGAATTTCGAGCGAGTTTGACACGCCGGAGGATCTGTTGTCAAATACCAGAACGAAGACAACCCTATGAAACGGAGTGTATAAAAAGAAATAGCCGCAGAGGTAAACTCTGCGGCTATTTCATTTTGACGCGTTTGCGTAGGAACAGATATACCACGCGCGGTTAGGTTTTATGAATTTTGACTTGCTGCGACTTCGCCAAATCGATCTTCCTCCTCACCCTGCCCACTTGGGGCAGGGCCTCGTCGGTCAGAACCCTTCGCTTCGATTTGGCCTTGTCTCGCTGAGTCAAAATTCACAAAACCTAACCGCGCGTGGTAGACGTTACGATTCCAGCTCCGAGATCTTGTCTTCGATCTCTTGGATGCCGGCATTGGCCTTTTCGAGGCGCTCTTTTTCCTGGTCGATCACTTCGCGCAAGTGAATCGCCTTTTCGAAATCAAGACCGGAACTGCCGAGGGTTTTCCTGTGCGCCTCGAGCAATTCCTTGATTTCTTGCCTGCGTTCTTTTTTCTGCTGCAGAACCGTTTTGAGGTTTTCCAGGGTTTTCCGATCATCGTCGCTCAAGTTGAGGAGCGACTGCTCCTTCTTGTCTGCCAAAAGATCCTTCAGCGGACGGAGCATTCGGTCGAGCTGCTGTTTCTCCAGCTTGGCAAGGCCGAGTCCCTCGATCCTGGCGATGAGATCTTCAAAGCGGGCTTGGTAAGGATCGAGATCGAGTTTCGCCCCCTCTTTTTGCAAAGCGGCTGCCTCTTCTTTGATCTGGGCGATCCGCTCCCGTTTGACGCGGAGCGCTTCCTTCTCGGCCTCTTCCAGCTCGCGCGCTTTTTGCTCTTGGGCGGCTACGTGGGGAGCGCGGAGCTTGGACAGTTCATCCCGCAGATAGCGGACGTCGTCGCGATGCAGCGAGACGTTGCGCATCTCTTTCAGGATCTCGTCGATCTCTTTGTCGAGATCGCGGAGAGACATTTCCGGAGCCCGGGGTTTGAGCGCTTCGATCTTTTGATCGAATGCGGCCCTCTGTTCGGAGGAGGCTTGCTTCTTCTCGAAGACCTCTTTTTTGTGCTCTTTCTCAAGCACTCGCACGAGATCCCAGCATTCGCTGAGTTTTAGCCGCGTGCGGTTGAAGGCTCCGCTGCTAAGGGTAAACACTTTGGCCATCCCTTGAAGGGATTTGATCTCTTCGCGCAAAGCGTAGTATGGGGCGCCTACGGCCTCGCCGCCTTGAAAGTGTTTGGCGACGAATTGATCGACGTCCCGCTCGAACTCCGCGCTCACCTTTTCGATCAGCTCTTTGCGTTTCGGGAAGACTTTATCTCCCAGCTCGGACAGGCGCTTGAAAAACTTCGCCTTGAAGCGGATCCGCATATCCGTCTTCACGACTTCCTTGCGAAGCGCGTTCAGCCGGCTCGCCAGGGTATTGAGGAGATTCAGCTCGCGCTGGATTTCGGCGTACGCCTCCGATTTATGGGCGATCGTCTCGCAGCGGCCCGGAAAAGAGAAAGGACCCGTCTGCTCAAGAAGGGTTTCAAAGTTGGAAAGGTCTGCCTCGATCGATTGGATCGCTAGATCGATCTGCTCCATCGCAAACGCGCTCTGCTCCTCCAGGATCTCCTTCAGCCTGCGCGCTTCCACGGTCAGCTCGACATAGTCCCCCCAAAGTTTGGAGCGGATCGCCGGATTCAAATTCTCTTTAAAGCAAGCCAGGATCTGGCGGCGCGCCTCCCAAAATTCCCGGAACCGGGGACTCCCTTCTTGGGAAATGGAACTGCGCATGAACTCGAGTCCAAAGGCGACTTTCTCTTCAGGAGTCGGGAGTGGGGCGAATTTTTCGCTAAATTCCTGAAAAGCGGCGCTTGGTTTGGGGGCCCGCTCTTCTTGAGCTGAAACGGGCTCTCGTTCCGCATTGGATGGTTCGGGAGAATCGGAAATTGAATTCATAGAAAATGCCTTACGTCTTTGGAAAGTATCTAAGAACTTTAAAGTAAGCGAGTTTTTTCTTCAAGAGAGAACCTGCACTTCAAGATTTTATTTGATTTTTTCAGGGAAAATTCCGATATTCGCTAGCTATGCGAATGCTCCTATCTTTGCTGATTGCCGCGGCCCTCCCTCTTGCCGCCGATCTTTTCGACGCTGATTTTGCCCGGAGAAACGGGGGGAATTGCCCAAGCCAGCGCGCCCCCCGGTCCCTTCAGGCCGACAGCGGCCAAGGATGGGGAGGACAGCAAAAAGGCAAGCCATGTCCTCCTGCCGGCGACGTTGTCGTTCCGTCGGGCCGCTATTGCCCGATCGAAAACTCCGGCGGGGTCACGGTCGATGCGGCCGTTTTGATCTGGCAAGCCAAAATGTGGGGTTTCGAATTCGCTGGGAAATCGACGATCCCGACGAATGCGGGTTCTTCCGCGGTGTCGCTGCAAGAAAAAGTCTTCGTCCCCGATTTCGCATGGCGCCCCGGATTCAAGGTGGCGGTGGGCTATGATTTCGGCTTCGACGGCTGGGATCTATCCGGCCGGTATACGGCCTACAAGGGGGAGGACACGATGCTGAAAAAGAACTTCGCCTCCCAAACCAACCCGCCCGGTATGGGGCTCGTTCCCCTTTGGTTCTACCCGTTTTACAATGTCGTCAGCCCGAACCAAATCCGCTTTTTCGATGGTTCGATGAAATGGAGGCATTATTTCAATTCGGTCGATCTCGAGATCGGCCGCGCCTCTTTGCTAGCCGAGCGCCTTACATTGCGGCTCTTCGGAGGGCTGAAAGGGGCCTGGATGCACCAATATTACCGCGCAGAATATTCAAACGGCACCTCGATTACCGCAATCGTCCCGGGAACTCCCGGAACCGTCCCCTTCACGCTGCTAGAGAGCGCCGCCGCGTTCAAGAACGAAACTTGGGGCATAGGCCCGAGGGCCGGGGCCGAATCGCGCTGGGAAATGGCCTGGGGGATCCGCCTGATCGCAGACGCCGCCCTTTCGCTGCTCTATTCAGGAATCAAGACGACCCGAGACCAAAACGATTTGAACTTGAACACCGCGCTCGGCCAGCAGCAGCCGTTCCATGCCCTGATGTCGGCATCTTCCCATCAGCTCAAACCGGTCGTCGAAATGAAAGCCGGCTTGGACTGGGTTTACTGCATTTGCAAACGGAGCGAGATCGGAGCGTCGATCGCTTACGAACTGCAGTACTGGTGGGCTCAGAACGAGATCCGGCGCAATTACACCCACGCCGCGCCGGGAAATCAGGTTTCGATGCGCGGCGACCTCCAAATGCACGGCCTCACGGCCCAGGTGGGCTATGGATATTAAGAATTATTTTCTCCTCCTCCTCCTGCCTTGCGCCGCCTTTGCCGAAAGCCCGTTCTTGTCAAAACGGAAAAATATCGCCCAAGACGCATCGGTCGAAGTATCCAAACCCGCTGAAACGAAAAAATCGGCGCCGCGCCAAGAACTCCTGGCCGAACCCTGCAAAGGGGGGCGGTTCAAAACCGATCTCACGTTTATCGTTTGGCAACCCCAAGAAGACGGCTTGGAATTCGCCGCCGCCAATTCGCCTGAATTTCCGCTCCTTGCAAACATCCCGACCGACATCTCGGCAGAACTGTCAACGGTCGATTTCTCTTGGGAGCCCGCCTTCAAGGCGCTCCTTGGCTACCATTTCGAAGACCCGGCTTGGGATTTCAATGCGAGATGGACCTGGACTCATTCGCGATCGGCGAAATCGATCAACAACGACCTTTCTAGCGCCGGAGCCGGGCTCTTGCCGCTTTGGATCGCCCCGCAGGCGGCGATCGCAGCATTTCCGGTCTATTCGAACGCCAAAGCGACGCTGCAACTGCTGCTCAATAACATTGACTTGGAACTTGCCTACGCGGGCGGGGTTTCTCCGTCCTTTTTCCTCAAAGCCCACGGCGGACTGAAATCGGTCGCGATCAACCAGCAATACCGGGTCCATTACTCAGGCGGGTTTTCAGACGGAACGAACCAAATGCTCGATTCGGAAGCCGTCGCAAAAGCCTCTTGCCTGGGGCTGGGTCCCCGCGTTGGTTTTGGATCTAAATGGGCGTTCCCCGGCGGCTGGTCGCTGATTGCCGAGGCGGCAGGCGCCTTCGCCTTAAGCAACATCGTGACGAAACGAGAAGACCATTCGATCGGAACGATTTCCGGAAATCGACAGCAGCTTGCCGTCAAAATGAAAGA
>Ga0169931_10004211_pt1 | contig 22453 bp, 20 predicted proteins | sample Kivu_15m_20L_FD_129675 | JGI IMG/M metagenome (GOLD analysis project Ga0169931, IMG submission 129675) | Freshwater microbial communities from Lake Kivu, Western Province, Rwanda to study Microbial Dark Matter (Phase II) - Kivu_15m_20L... | ecosystem: Environmental > Aquatic > Freshwater > Lake...
CGCTCGGCGATGACGATGAGCCCAGATCACGGCGGCATCTTCGACACCTTGCTCGGATTGGTGCGGCGCGGACTCGGCGGAACGTGCGGCGACGGACGCCAGTACGTGTCGTGGATCCACGACGCGGACTTCACGCGCGCGATCCGATGGTTGATCGACCACGAGCTCGACGGTCCGGTCAACCTCTCGTCACCGAACCCGCTGCCGAACGCGGAGTTCATGCGCACGCTGCGGCAAGCGTGGGGCGCGCCCGTGGGCTTGCCTGCTACGGCGTGGATGCTCGAGCTCGGCGCGGTATTCCTGCGCACGGAGAGCGAACTGATCCTCAAGAGCCGGCGCGTTGTGCCCGGTCGACTCGGCGACGCAGGTTTCGTTTTCCAGTTCCCTGACTGGGCGGCTGCGAGTTCCGATCTCTGCAAGCGCTGGCGTGCAGCACTCGGTTGAGCTACGACGCCAGCGCGGCGCCTCGAAACCGTTCTCAGACGCTGTCGAATTCTCGGCCCAGGATTGTCGCTCGCGTCGACCGCATCGTGCAGCGAGTGAATTCGCGAGTGCAGTGCAGTGCGTCAGCGGGCGTGGTCAGCGGAGCTCCGCGCGCAGCGCAGATCCGTACACTTCCCCGCGTGTACGCAACCGAATCAAAACGCTCCGCGATGCTCCAACGTCGCTTCGTCGAAGTCACCCTGCCGAGAGCCACTGCATGCCGCGCCTGACCCAGGCTTCGATCCGAGCCACGCGCTCGGACCGCAAACTGCTCGACATGTTGCTCGAGCAGCTGACCGAGTCGCTGCCGCCCTCGGTTTACGACGAGCCTGACGACCTGGTGGCTGCAATGCAGGGCCTGCCAGTGGGCTTGCGCGCGATGGCGTTCACCTACCAGCTCGACGTAAGCATGGCGCTCGACGATCTGGGTTGGCACTTCGCCAACTGGTTCCATGAGGTCTACAGCGATGAGACAAGCCGCGGCTTGAAGGAACTCGGCGCGGAGGAGATCGCTGCGATCTTCGATCAGGCTCGCGAGATCCTGAAGCGACACGCCGCTGAGTTCGAAGCAGCGTTGGAGGGGGAAGAAGAGGACTTCGCTGAGTGGTATCAGAAGTCGTCGATGCTCCAGGAGCTCAAGCCGCTGAACGAGCGCGTGTGGGCGATCTTGCAGACCGAACGCGAGGGCGAGGAGCCCGGTCTCTTCCGCTACTGGGTGGCGTATGCACGCAAGCACCCCGAGCGCGTCGCGCCGTGAACAGGGGCGACGCCGCAAGCTAAGCCGTACGGTGTGGGCGCCAACCTGAACAGATCATGCTGAACGAGGTTCTCGACGCGACTCGAAGTCACTACCTGTCGAAGTACAGGTCGTCGATCCGATCTTATCGGACGAAGTTTGAGCGCAGCGGGGTCGAAGTGCTGCTCGAGATGGGAGGAGAGAAGCCGCTCGTTTACTGCTACTACCGCGTGGACTTGGCCAGTGGATCGGTTCAGCCTCCGGACTTCACCGAGGTGAATCCGAGCACGCACTTGAGCTTCGAACCGGCGGCGGTTCAGCACGGCGGATTGTCCGTCCTGGTGAGTCCGCTGGCCTGGAATGGCGTGCAGTTTCGCGTTCAACCAGCGCTCGCGAGCGACGGGCCAATCGCGGAATGGGCGTTGAAGTGGATCGATCCTGACGAGCAGGCGAGCCCCGACGAGGACGGTCTTGGAGCCTACGTTCACAACGTGACGCTGCCGTCGCTTGAACAGGGCGCCACGGAGTTCTCGGTGGACTTCGGTTCGGCTCCAGTTGCTTGCGTGTTGGAGTTGCTCGATCGCCGGCAGGAGGCTGGCGCGACGAGCGTGGAGCTTTCTGGTCACGTCGAGGACTGAAGTGACGGACTGGGACGTTGGGAGTGTGGTGAAGCGCGGCCGCTGGCTCTACACCGGCTCGCGCGTGCTCCAAGTTCGAGTTGTGAGGCGGGAGCGCTGGTACGGCACGGGAGACGACGAGGACGCGCGCGAGCAGCGCGATGACCGCGACGTCGAGTGCTTTGGCGTGCTGTTCGAGACGGCGGACGGGAGCGATCCGCGCTTCGCGGGTGGAGGTCAGTACTTGACGGTCGAATCGGCGATCCGGGCAGCGGAAGCGCTCGTCGGAGACACGCTTGAGTGGGACCAATAGCCACGAGTGGGTGGCGCGCCCCCCGGTTCGCTGCGGCGCGCTAGAGTTGAATGAGGTCTTCGAGCCACAACGAAGTCCCGTGCCATCACCACCGACTTTGCTGTTCGACGCCGCGTGCGACTTCCGCGTGCGGGCACGTTCGGATTGCCGCAGCGGAGACGGCTTCCGTCGGGCCCGTGGCTGTCGCTCCGCGCTCTCCGTGCGCTGGTCGTGGGGGCGGCCGGTTGGCCGCTGCTCGTACTGAGTCTGCTCTACAGCAACTGGCTTCTCTCGTGGTGGTGTCTGGGCTTCCGACCTGTGGCTCGGGTGCACGATCCGAAGTGGATCGACGGCGCAAACTGGCTGCACTGGGTCGCGGGCTGTGCCGTTGTCGCCATCCCATTCGTCGCGCTTTGTGGATTGTTCCTGAATTGGCGCTACGAGAAGCGCGCGGGACTCCGCGGCTGGGCCCGAGTGCGACGGCAGGCCTGTCTTGCGACGCCGTGGGCTGCGATGGTGCTGGTCGTCTACTACGACCCAGGCGACGTGGTGAGATGGTTCGCCGACTGAGGCGCACCGCGCGCCAGTACTGCTGAACATGTACACGTCGCCGCGCAGTACGCTGACCTCGAAACCCCACTTCGCGAAGGAGCGAAACATGGCGACCCACGGATCTTCTCGACGTGAACTCTTGGTGAGCGGCGCGGCGTTCGCCGCTGCGGCGTGGCTTGCGCCGTCGGCGCGCGCACTGGCGTGGCAGGACGAAAAGAAGCCCGCTCCGGGCGAGCGGCGCAAGTTCGGCAAGACCGACATGCAGGTCGGTGTGCTGGGATTTGGCGGCGCGGAGATTGGCTACGAGCCCGCGGAGCAGGCGACGGTCGACAGGCTGCTGAACGGCGCGCTCGACGCGGGTCTCAACGTCGTCGACACGGCCGAGTGCTACCGCGAGTCGGAGGTGCTGATCGGCAACGCGATCGCCGCGCGCCGCAACGAGTTCTATCTGTTCACCAAGTGCGGCCACACCTCCGAGCCGCCGAAAGACGGGCCGGATTGGAGCAAGGAGGGCGTGCTGCAGTCGATCGAGCGCAGCTTGAAGCGCTTGAAGACCGACGTGATCGACTTGGTGCAGTTGCACTCGTGTTCGCTCGAGGAGTTGAAGAACGGCGGGTGCATCGAAGGCCTCGAACAAGCGAAGAAGCAGGGCAAGACGCGCTACATCGGCTACAGCGGCGACTCGACGACCGCGAAGTGGGCGATCGAGTCGGGGCGCTTCGACACGCTGCAGACCTCGATCAACATCTGCGACCAGGAGTGCTTGGAGCTCACGCTGCCGCTCGCCGCGGCGCGGCAGATGGGCGTGATCGCCAAGCGCCCGATCGCGAACGCGGTGTGGCGCTACGACGCCAAGCCCGACAACGGCTACCACGTCGAGTACTGGCGGCGCCTGCAGGAGCTGAAGTACGAGTTCGCCGCGGGCGACAAGCGCAACGACGCCGGCCCCGACGGCGCCGCGGGCGTGGCGATGCGCTTCACCGCCATGCAGCCCGGAGTGCACGTGCTCATCGTCGGCACGACCAAGCCGACGCGCTGGGCGCAAAACGCGGAGCTTCTGCGCGCCGGGCCGCTCGCCAAGGAAGTCGTCGAATCGATCCGCGCGCGTTGGAAGTCTGCGTCGAAGCCCGACTGGACTGGCCAGACCTGAGCCGCGCCGCGCTCAGCGCCAGTAGTAGCGCCACGCAGCGTCGGGGGTTTTCGACGCGCCCGGCGCGAGCGTGAGCTTCCAGCGGGACTCGCCGTAGCCGTTGAAGTGGAACCAACAGTAGGGCCAAGACCACCAGCCCCACCAGGTGTGCGTCGAGGCCTCGTTGCCGAGCGCGACGAGGTCGAGCTGCTTCATCTGGCCGTCGGCGCCGACCGAGTGAACCAGTCCGAGCACGCTGCGGCGCACCTCGAGCTCGACGGGCTGGCGCTTCTCGTTGCGCAGCGTGATCACGCCCGCCATGTCGATCAGTCCGTAGGCGTCGCCGTTCCAGCGCACGGCGTCGGGCGTGCGCGCGCTCTCGCGCTCCTCGGTCTCGACGCACACGTCGAGCGCCGTGTTGATCTCGACGTCGCACTCGACGCCGACGGGCGCGTAGGTCATGCGGCCTTGCGCGAGCACGCGGCCGTTGCTCAGCACGAGCGCGGGCGCAGTTGTCAGCGGCGCATCGGCGGTGTTCTTGAGGCGCAGCACGTGCTTGGCCTTGGGAGCAGCCTGCTCACGCGCGAGTTGCAGCACCTGCTCGCTCGAAAGCTGCGGCCGCATGCTGGCCGGCGGCGCGAGCTTCACGTCGAGCGTGTAGACGTCGCGATATGAGAGCTCGAACTCCCGCAGCGGCAGCACCAGCCGTTCACCCTTGGCGAGCGTCACGTGCTCGACCGTGAACACGTACAGATCCTCGTTCGCCGACCCGCCGGTCGCCTTCGCGCCCTCGCTCTCGCCGAGCCTTGGTTCCGCGCCGTAGTTAGCGACCTGCGACATCAGCGAGTTCGACAACGCGTTCGAGAACGCCGATTGCGAACGCGTCCGAGCGTTCACGGCCGCCCACTCCTCCTGCAATGCGATCGGATCGACGAGATCCTCGAAGGCGAAGCTCGGAACCCCGATCACGAGGTTCACGGCCGCGTCGTTCAGGTCGATCAGGTCATTGACCAGCGTCGCCTGCATCTGCACGCGCGCTTTGCCCGCTCCGTCGATGTCGAGCCGATAGCTCGGAATCCAGCGCAATCCGCGCTGCACGTACACGACGCCGACGCGCGCCTTCGGTCCGCCGCCTTCCACGCTGAGCGTGAGTTGCTCGCGCGCCTCGGTCACCCGCACGCGCCGCTCGACTTCACCTTCGATGTGGAGCCAGCGCACCTGCTGGACCGGCATCGCGCGCATCCCGTTCTCGGTTTGCAGCAAAAGCAGCACCGGTTTGCCCGCGCCACCAGAACCCTCGGGCGAGGGAGCGCTGTGCAGCGTTCCATGGACGAGGTCGTTGTTGACGTCCTTGATCAGCATCCTGCGCCCGACGTTCACGCGGAGCAGATCGCTCAGCTCGAGCGCGTCGACGTCTTTGCTCACCTGTTCGCGGCCGGCCTTGGCCTGCACGAGCCGCGCGCCGCCGCTCGCGTACGGCCAGAACGTGCCGAGCACCGGCGTCGGCAACTCGTCGAGCACCACGCGGCCCGACGCTGCTTCGGGGAGCGGCGCCTCACGCACGACGTAGGCATGGCCGTCCTTGAACACCGTCACCTCGCGCACCGGCAGCGTGCTGGGCGAGAGCGAGGCGGCCGCCGTCGGCGCTTGAGCGTGTGCGATGGCGCACGAGTTGAGGAGCAGATTGAGAACAGCAACGCAGCGCAGATGGAGCATGGCGGAGACCTTTCGGCGCGAAGCGTAGCCCGGCGACGCCGCGCAGGAGATCACCGGCAAGTAACCCTGCGGCAGCCGCTACCATCCCGCCCCCGATGGCGCGCCGCGAAGCTCCCTTGGCCTGTACGGTGCGTGCGTGCGGCTTGCCCCTCACGCGCGCAGAGCGCGCGTGGGCTTGCGAGCGCGGCCACAGCTTCGACATCGCGCGCAGCGGCTACTTGAGCCTGCTCCAGCCGCAGGACCGCCGTTCGCTCGAGGCGGGCGATGCGCGCGCGACGGCGCAAGCGCGGCGCGAGTTGTTGGACTCCGGGTTCGGGAGCGCGCTGCGCGAAGTTGTGCGCGGTCTTGCGGTGGCGCATGCGCCCGCTGAGGGCGTGGTGGCTGACCTGGGCTGCGGCGAAGGTCACTTTCTCGCGGCGGTCTGCGCGCGCACGACGCTCGACGGCGTCGGCATCGACCTCTCCGCGCACACGATCGAGCTCGCCGCGCGCCGCCATCCCGAGTTGACCTGGATTGTCGCCAACGCCGACCGACGTTTGCCGCTTGTCGATGCGTCGCTCGCGCTCGTGATGTCGATCGACGGCCGCCGTTCGCGCGACGAGATGGCGCGTGTGCTGCCGCCCGGCGGAAAGGCGCTCGTTGCCGTCCCGGCCGAGGACGACCTCGCCGAGCTGCGTGCGAGCGTGCTGGGCGAAGCACACGCGGAGTCACGCGCCGCGCGCGTGCTGGCGGAACTCGCGCCGCAGTTCGAGCTCGTCGAGCAGCGCCGCGCGCGCCAAACGGTTCAACTCGACACGGCCGGACTCGAACGGCTTGCGCTGGCGACCTACCGCTGCGCGCGACGCCGTGAGCGCGACGCGCTGCGCGAACTAGAGAGCCTGGTTGTGACGAGTAGCCACGAGGTGCTGCTGCTGCGCCGCGCATAGCGGTTGTACGGCGCCAGAGCAATTTGCACCGCGCCTCCGGTGCGCGGAGCGCACCGGAGGCGCGGTGCAAATTGCTCTGGCGCCGTACAACCGCTCTCCGCAGCCTGGGGCCCGGCGGCGCAGCGTTCGAGCGCCCAAGGCGACGCCTGGGCGCTCAGCTCGTGCTGATTTCAGGCGGCGCGACGATGAACTGCGTGTCGACGGCGCGTCGAACGTGCGAGCGCGCGACGAGGTGCACCAGCATCGCCACGCACCACAGCACGCTCGAAGCGACGTGCACGCTCACCCACGTGGAGCGCCACGCCTGTTCGCTCACGATCTGGATCGAGTAGCCCGAGAGCACCATCGGCAGCAACAGCGCGAGCAACGCGAGGCCGCTGCGGCGGCGCGCACGGCGCTCGGAACGCAGTTGCGGCGCAACGTGCGCGCGCCACAACACGCCGGCCATGAGCACGAGCAGCGGCGCGAACCACACGTGCAAGTGTTGGAACGTGGGCTGCAGCTCGTGGTTGACGAGCGCGTACTCATCGGCCGGCTCGAGCGCGTAGAGCATCCACGCGTACACGCCGCCCGTGCCCGCGACGAGCACGTTCGAAGCGTGGAACAGCCAACGTTCGGCGCGCGTCACTTCTTCGACTCACCGAGCACGCGGTGGAGCGCGAGCACCCGTCGTGCAGCTTCGACTGCGGCGCGCGCGCTGAGCGTCGCGCCCGTGATGCCGCGCACGCCGCGCTTGAGCGCGAGCTCGTCGTCGAGGCCCTTGCCGACGAACTGGCCCCACCAATCCGCCTTCGGCACGTACTCGAGCGGCTCGCCGAAGGACAGCAGCTCGACGCGTGCGATCTTGCCCTTGGGATCGACCACGACCATCACGCTCTCCTTGAGCGAGCGCACGCGGTGCACGTCGACGTACGCCGTTCCGACGACCACGCCGTCCTTCTTCGCCACGTACGGCCGCGCGATCTTGGACTCGACCTCGACTTCGGCGAGCTTCGCGGTGCGTTCGCGCTGCTCGTCGGTCAGGTAGACGACCTCCTTCTCGATCGTGCAGCCCGGAAAGGCGAGCTTGAGCGCTTCTTCGATCGTGAGGAACACCTTCTCGGGCGCGCAGGCGCGAGCCGGCGTCGCGCCGAACGAAAGCAGCATCACGAGCAGCGCGAAGAGCGCTGCGCCGCGCCTAGAAAACAAAGCCCATGCCCACATTGATTTGATCCACGCCCGTGTTGGCGCCGTTGTCGAAGTTGGAGTAGTCGAGCTTGAAGGCGAGCTGCGAGTGCGGCTGGTACGACACGCCGAACGTGAGCACGTCGACGTCGTTGGCCGCGTTCGAAGCAAAGCCGTTCGGCGTGCGCTCTTGCGTGTCGTACGTCTCCGCGCGCACGAACGGCGTGAGCGCTTGGCCGCCGCCGATCCAACCCGCGCTGGCGAGGTCGTAGCCGAGCTCGACGTAGCCGCCGCTCTGGCGCTCGCCTATCGACGCGTTGCCGACCAGCACCAGCGAGTTGTTGAGCGCCGCAACGTCGTCGATGCGCGTCTCGACCCACAGCGCGCGCACGCCCAGTCCGCGCCAGCGCCAGTCGAGGTGCGCCTCGTAGATCTGCGTGCCGACGTCGGCGCCGAGCTGGTTCTGCCCGGAATCGCCGTAGTACGCAGCTCCGCCGAGGATCAATCCGTCGACGCCGTTCCAGTCGACACGCGCGACGCCGGCGAAGTCCTCGGCTAGCGCCTGCGCGCCCTTCTGGCGACCGCCGCGCACGCCGCTCGCGCTGAAGCCGTTCGCATCGAAGCCGTTGACGAGGTACGCGCGGTAGCTGAAGTCGCCGACGTCGCCCCAGAATCCCAGGCCGTTTTCGCGCCACGTCGTGGGCAGCATCACACGCTCGACCTGCGGGCGGTTGACGCTCCAGAACGTCACCGGCTCATGCAGTTCGTTGATGAAGCCCATCGGCACCAGCAGCAAGCCCGTGCGGAAGTTCGCTTCGCTCGCGAACATCCCGTCGATGTACGCGAACTCGACGGACACTTCGCCGCCCTCGCCCGTCGTCGCGTGTTCGTACTCGATCTCCGAGTTGAACAGCCACGTCTGGTCGAACTTGTAGCCGATGTATGTGACCAGGCGCAGGAAGTCCGCGGAGTCGCTTCGGTTCGACGCCGAGCCGTCGTCGCGGCGCGAGTCGAAGTCGCTGTACAGCGCCTCGCCGTAGCCGCCGATCGAGAGGCCTTGATCGACGGCGTAGATCTTCGACGCCGCAGGCGCGAGACCCGACACGCGGTCACCGATCGGCGTGAACACGTCGCCGAGCGACAGACGCTCCTGCTCTTCGGCGAGCACGCCCATTTGGCGGCGGAACTCGGCGTTTTCCGCCTCGAGGCGCGCGAGGCGCTGTTCGAGGTCGGTGGGGAACACAGCGGGCTGCGACTGGGCGCGCAGCGGGGCGGCCGCGGCGGCGCAGGCGGCGAAGCGGAACGTGAAGCGGAGCGTGGACACGGGAGACGGTTCGTTTCGGGGACGGAGATGCAGAACGCGAGCGTCAGCGCGCGTCGGTGGGCGAGAACTCGAGTGCGAGGTCGGGCGCGAGCGGAAAGACGCGGCCGCGCAGCGACGCGCTGGCGCGCGCGCGCAGTCCGGTGGGGGTGAGCTCGATTACGACGACCTCGAGTTCGGCGCGCTGCGCCGCGAGTTCGAGCGCGGCGTCGGGGCCGAGCACGAACAACGCCGTCGACCAGGCGTCCGCGTCCGCGGCGCTGCGTGCGGCGACGCTCACGCTGCCGAAGTCGTGCGCGGGCGAACCGCTGCGTGGGTCGAGCAAGTGCCCGATGCGCTCGCCGTCGACGACGCGGGCGCGCTCGCTGTTCGAGCTGGTCGCGATGGAGCCTTCGCTGAACTCCCAGCTCAGCACCGGCCGCGAGCGGTCGCGTGGATCGGCGACCGACCAACGCTGCGCCGGCGCGATGCCGTGGACGACGACTTGGCCGCCGAGGTCGACGAGCGCGCGTTCGACGCCGAACTCGCGCAGCGCGGCGAGCGCGGCGTCGAGGCCGACGCCCTTGCCGAAGCCGCCCTCTTCGAGCCGCGCGTGGGGGAGTTTGCGCAGCGCGGCGCCTTCGACGAGCTCGAAGCCGGCCCCGAAGCCGCCCGCGACGACGGCGGCGGCGCGTTCGGGCGCGCTCGGCGCCCGGCCGGCGCCGCGCAGGTCCCACAGCTCGACCAACGCGCCGACGCACGGATCGAAGGCGCCGTTGCTCGCACGCCACCAGCGCTCGCAGGCGACCAGGTCGGCGCGCAGCTCGGCGCTGAGCGGCTGGAGCGCGCCGACCGGCGCCGCGTTGAGCCGCGCGAGCTCCGACTCGTCGCTCCAGGTGCTCAGGCGCGCCTCCACGGCGCGCACGGCGAGGTACGCGGCTTCGCTGGCCTCGAGCGCGCGCTGGCGGGTCGGCGCCCAGACCTCGAGCGTCAGGGTCGTGCCCATGGCCGCCAGGCGCCGTTCGACGGTCGGCGGCGCGGGCGCGGGCGCGTGGGAGGGCGCGGCGAGAGGCGTTTGCGCCGCCCGTCGGTCGGGGCGCACGGCGCACGCGGAAAAGGCCGCCGTGAACGCGGCCGTTGCGCTGCAAATGAGACCGACTCTCAACACGAGCACGAGGATATCGGCGCAAATCGCGCCGTCAACGGCCTTCCCGGCTATCGCACAGGCGCAGCGCGTCGCCGAGGGTCCGCCCCCGGCCGCGCGGCGTCCCAGCCGCACCGCCGCGCACCCGTATCCTCGGAGGCGCGAGTCCTAAACAACGCAGCTCGGCGCCGATTCCTGCGGTTGCCGCTCGCCCCGCACGTCCAACTGCAATGCCCCAAGCCGTCACCTGCTCGCAATGCAACGCTCCGGTCACCGACGACCGCTGGATCAACTGTCCGTACTGCGGCGCGTTGCTCGTCAAGCCGGTGCTCAACCCGAACAAGGCCGTCGTCGCGCCCGAGCGCTTCGCGGCGGTCGAGAGCTCGCCTGAGTACGCGAGCTGGATGCGGCACACGCCGAGCACCACCTCCACCACGGTGGGGCTGGGAGTCCAGACCACGTTCCTCGTCCTGTTCTGTTGCTTGAGCGGCGCAATGACCTTCCTCTTCGCCGTGAATGCAGGGTTGATGGCGCTGGTCCCACTGCTGATCACTGGCGTCGGCCTGGTGATGCTGTTCACGACCATCGCGAACGCTAAGTCGTTCGCGAAATCGCCGCTCGAACGACGCGTTCTGGTCTGGCGCGACGAACGCACCGAGGTTTCGGGCGGTGGCAAGAACAGCAGCGCCACAACGTCGCACTACGTGCTGCTCGAGGATCGCCGCGGCGGGCGCCGAGAGTACTCGTGCGATTCCCGGCTGGCAGGGGCCCACGCACCGGGCGACATCGGCGTCGCGTTCCTGCGCGGCGGTTTTCTGCTCGACTTCAAGCGCGTCGCCGTGTGAGCGCTGCGCTCACGGCTGCGCGAGCGCGCGGGCTTTGTCGGCGAGCAACTCGCACAGCGTCTGCAGCTGCGGCGAAACCGGCCCCGGCGGTGTGACGAGGAACAGCTCGGCCTGCGGGACGGGCGCTTCGAGCGCGACGAACGCGCAGCCTTCGTGCGGGAGCTTGCGCGCGTGCCGCGGCAGCAGCGCGACGCCTTCGCCGTCCGCTACGGCGGCGAGCAGGAGTCCGAGCGAGTCGAGTTCCCGTTCGATGCGCGGATCGAAGCCCGCGGTGCGCGCGGCGGACTGCAGCAACTCGCGGCGGCCGGGAAACTGCGCGTCGGAGAGCGACACGAAGCGCTCGGAGGCGAGTTCGGCGAGCGCGAGCGTGCGCCGCGCGGCGTGCGGATGCGCTTGGGGCAGCACCGCGGCGAGCGGATGGCGCGCGAGGCGCTTGACGGTGAACGGCGTGCGTTCGGCGGGGTCGAGGTTGCCGAGCAACGCGGCGTCGAGCTCGCGTTCGGCGAGGCGCTGCAGCTGCTCGCGTGGCCGCAGCTCGAACAGGCTGACCTTGGCCTTGGGGTGGCGCGCTCGCAGCGCGCGCACCGCGGGCGCGACGAGGTCGTCGAGGAACGGCGCGACCAGCCCCAGGCGCAGCACGCGCGGCGCCTCGGCGAACTGCTCGCGCACTTGCTGCGAGCTGGTCTCGACGTCGCACAGGATGCGCCGCGCGCGCTCGAGGAAGAAGCGCCCCGCTTCGTTGAGCGCGACACGCTGGCGCACGCGCTCGAACAGCTGCGTGCGCAGCTCGCGCTCGAGGCGCGCGATCTGGCGGCTGAGCGCGGGCTGCGTGATGTGGCAGCGCAGCGCGGCGCGCGAGAAGCTCGCCTCCTCCGCGGCGGCGACGAAGTAACGCAGCTGATCGAGCTCCATGCTGGGCGTGGTCATAACCGCGCGGCATGAACCTTCCAAGCGGCGCGCGCTGGCGTTCGCGGCTGGCATACTTGGCGCATGCGCAAGCGGCTCGCACTGCTCGCGGCGTTGTTCGTGTGCTCCGTCGCCGCGGTGTTCCTGCTCCGCGACTCGCGGGAGCGTGCGGCGACGTCCGCGGCGGCATCGCCCTCAACCGCGCCTGCTGTTCGTGGCGAAGGCGCGGCCGAACCGATCCTCGCGCCTGAACCAGCGGTGGTGGCGGAGTCGCCGCTGCCGCTGCTCGTCACCGAGGCGCAGCGCGCGGCTGCGAAAGAGCATCCGAGTGCGGGCGAGTTGCCGACGAAACTCGCTCGAGTGCTGCTCCGCGCGCGAGGCGACGCGAGCGAACCCGAACCGAGCGTGTTCCGCCACTTGCGTTGGGTCGTCCACCTGGACGACGCGAGGGTGAACACGACTGAACCTGGTCCGCGCGACGCGGAGGAGAAGCTCGCAGTGGACCTCACTCGCGAGTTCGATGCCGGGCCCGTGCCACCGTCGATTCTGCGCGTGCTGGTCAAGGCGGTAGAGATCGACAGGTTGACTCGCAGTCAACGTCACTTCGAATCGCGGCTCGACTTGGACGTGGCGGACGTGCCGGCGCGACGCCGCTTCGAGCCCGAAGTTGTGCTCGTAGTCGTGCTCCCGCCGCCAACGTCCACGACGGTTCACGGCAAGCTCGTTTGGGACGCGCCGCCGCCCGATGGGAGCGTTCGCTGGCGTCACGAGTCGTCGGTCAACTCTCTCGTGATCGAAGGAGATCTCCAGGTGCGCCGTGTCGCAGGCGCTGGAACGTTCGGCCTGCCCGTCAACGTCGGCGGCGCTGTCGAGTGGCTGGCGCAGGTCGACGGGTTTCTCCCCGTGGCCGGTCGCGTCGACACTCCAAGTCCAGGCGACTACGACCTCGGCTCGCTCGTTCTCTCGCGCGGTGAGACGATCTCGGGCCGCACGTCTGGGTCGCTCGCCGGAATGCGCGTCCGCGCGGTGTGTCTGACGCCGCCGCGCGAGTTGGCGCCTTGGAGAACCGACGAACGCGCCCTGCGCTACTCACCCGATGGCCTGCGCACTGGAGATCGCGAGGCCCAGATCGGGTCCGACGGCGCGTTCGAGCTCGGCGGACTGTTCGCGGCGGGCTACTCGCTCGAGTTGCGCGGCGTAGCCGGACTCGAAGCCGTCGAATGCTCGCCAGGTGTCGCTACTGCGCCAGTCGCTGGCCTGGAGCTCGTGGCGAACATCGCGACGGTCGACGTCGAAGTGGCTGCGACTTCTGCGGAGCTTCCGCGCCTCATCGAAGTTCGTTTGCCCGTCGGCAACGGCAGCTACGAGCTGCGTCGCGCGCTCACCCTCGACAAGAACGGCCGCATCCGCGTCCCGATCCGCACCGGACGCATGCACGAGTGCGTGTGCGGCGAGCGCGTCGTCCCCGTGCTCGTGCACGAAGTCGGCGCGACGGTGAATGTGCGGCTTTGAGCCGCACCAACGCGAAGAGCGATCGAACAGGCTGCAACTGCGCGGACAAGCACGGGTAGGACTCAGGTGCACAAGTGGCTCGCACTGCTCGCGCTCGTCGTCATCTTCGCGTGGCAGCTCGTCGATCGTTCGAATGACGCGCACACGGCCCAGCCAAAGTCCGAGAAGCGCGAAACGCCGGCGCAAACGCAGCCAACTGTCGCTGGCCCGGCCGAAGTCGACGCTGGCGAGCGTGCGCCGACCGTCGAGCGCGAGCCGCGGTCGATGAATGAGCCAGCGGAATTGGCCGTGGCGCCGAAACAGGTGGGGCGCGTGCTGGTGCGCGCGCGGCTCAGCGCTCCGCCGCCGGCGCGCTTCGCCGAGCAGCGCCTGCAGTGGCTCGTCGACACCGATGCGGGCGAGCGAGGCTCGTACTCTCTTGTGGCTGCGCCCGTCGGAGAAACCGCCGAGGTCGACTTGACGAAGTACTTCGAACGCTTCACGCCGAAGCCCACCCGCGTTCGCTTGCGTGCGCTCGACCTGCGTTTCGATTCGGAAGCGACAGAGTGGCGGAACGAAGAGTCGAGTGTGGAGCTCGACTTGAGCGACGTTCCTTCGAGGCTGCGAACTGAGGGAAGCGTCACGCTCGAGGTCGTCCTCGACCCGCTGCGGCCGAGCGTGGTGCGAGGGTCCCTCACGTGTGGCGGCGGAGAGCTTCCGGCGAGCCTCGAGTGGCGTCTCGTTCGATGCCACGGCGAGCAGTGGGTGATCGAAGCCGATGAGCTTCAGCCGCTGCTGCGGTGCGGCGGCGCCTTCGCGATTCCCGCGCGCGTTGGCGGCGCGGTCGAGTGGCTGGCCAGAGCCGATGGCTTCCTGCCTCGCGCCGGTCGGCTCGAAACGCCGTCCGTGGGGGTCTACGAACTTGGGTCCCTCGCTCTCACTCGCGGTGAGCGCCTCACCGGTCGTCTGCCGATCTCTGCGCCGGGTCTGCGGCTGCGCGCGGTGTGCCTCAAACCACCCGAGGAGCTGACGGCGTCGATCGAAGCGTGGAAGGAGGAGCTGACGTCCGAAGCCGACCTGCGCATCGTCGACGACAGCGCCGACGTCGAACCCGACGGCTCCTTCGAATTCAAAGCGCTGTTTCCCACCGAGTACCGGCTGGAGTTGACGCGCGTGCGGGGCTTCCCGGACGTCGTCGTCGTCGCACTGGCGCCGGACGTCGTGCGTCCACCAGCCTTCGGGCTCGTTCTCTCCGCACCTCTCGCCGCCGTCGATGTCGAGTGCGCGGCGTGGGTGCGGGGAAAGGCGCAGGGCTTCCAGATCCGCAGCCTCGACTTCCACGGCGTTGTGACCAGCCGCGTGAGCGTCGGCCTCATCTCCGAGGGTCGCGCGCGTGTGTTCGTACGCGTCGGCGAGCTCCACGAGTTCGTGTGCGGCGAGCGCGTCGTCCCCGTGCTCGTCCACGAGGTGGGCTCGACGGTCAACGTTCGGCTGTGAGTCGCGGCGTTCATGCCGAAAAGGCATGACCTCGCGACGCACTCGGCATTGGCGCCGGAGGCAACTTGGGTCGACAATCCCCCGGCAAGAAGGGCACTTCGCCATGGAACGACGCACTTTCCTCACGCACCTCGCTGCGACCGCCGGCCTCGCCGGGCTCGGGCTCGCGGGCGAGCAGACCCAAGCTCCCAAGGCCATGCGCATCACCGTCCGCAAGTCGCTCGAACGTGGCCGCGCCGACCACGGTTGGCTCGACAGCCGCCACACCTTCAGCTTCGCCGAGTACTACGACCCGCGGCACATGGGTTTTCGTTCGCTGCGCGTCATCAACCAGGACAAGGTGACGCCGGGCGCCGGCTTTCCGACGCACCCGCACCGCGACATGGAGATCTTCTCGTACGTGCTCGAGGGCGCGCTCGAGCACAAGGACAGCATGGGCAACGGGCGCACGCTCAAGCCCGGCGAGATCCAGCTCATGAGCGCGGGCCGCGGCGTCACGCACAGCGAGTTCAACCCCAGCCGCAGCGAGGGGCTGCACTTCCTGCAGATCTGGATCCAGCCCAGCGAGCGCGGGCTCGCGCCCAGCTACAACGAGTGGAAGCCGAGCGAGGCCGCGCGCGACGCGCGCAAGGTGCTCGTGATCTCGAACGACGGGCGCGAGAGCAGCGCGGCGATCCACCAGGACGCCGCGGTGTACCGCGTGCGGCTCGCCGCGGGCGAACGCATCCAACATGCGCTCGCTCCCGGACGCGGCGCGTGGCTGCAGCTCATCCGCGGCGCGGCCACGCTCAACGGCACGGCGCTCGCCGCCGGCGACGGCGCGTCGACGGAAGACGCGGGCGAACTCGTCCTCGAAGCCGTCGAATCCGTCGAGGCGTTGCTCTTCGACCTCGCCTGAACTGCGGCGGATGTCGTAGGTCGCCCGTGGCGCGGGGCTGGTACCCTGTTCGCGCCATGGGCGACGCCAAGACTCACTACATGAACGGTTTGAAGCTCTTCGGACAGCAGAAGTTCGAGGAGTCGATCGCGGAATACCGCTTGGCGCTCGAGGGCAAGCCCGATTGGGACGAAGTGCTCCACGCGCTCGCCACGGCGCAATCCAAGCTGGGACGGCAGGATGAGGCGATTGCAACGCTGCAACGTGTGATTGAGCTCACGCCGAACGATCCATTCGTCTTTACGAGCCTGTCCATCTTCCTCCAACGCCAGGGCAAGATCCCCGAGGCGGAGAGCGCGGCGGCGAAAGCGCGCATGCTCGCCTGGAAGGAAGAGTTGAAGAAGAACCCCAACGCTCCGCCGCCGCAGATGCCCGGACAGATGAACGTCGTGCAGTAGCGCGGCGACTTCGCTCGCCTTCGCGCCGGGATACGCCCTCCCTACGGCGCGGTTTGGCGAGCGCCTACGCAGTCGGGCCCATCGCTGAGCGCGCGGGGTCCGCTCGATGATGGTGCTCAACGCGAGTGCGTGAACGAACGGTCGGCAGGCCGTCGGACGGCTCGCGGCGACACCACGAGCGAGGCGAACCATGGGCGCGTACCACAAGTCTGAGCAGGAATCTCTGCACGACGAGTTGACGCGCCTGCGGGCCATCCGCGACGACGCGCACTGGCGACGACTGTGCGACGAGTTGGCGGCGTGCGCGCGCGGCGAAGGCGCGGAGCGCGCGGCTGCGCTCGAAGCGCTGTGCCGCGAGAACGGACTGTCGGCCGCATCGAGCGCCGACGTCGTGCACCACTTCAACAACGCGTTGATGGGCATTCTGGGCGCGGCTCAAGTCGCCGTGCGCACGCTCGACGCGGCGGACCCCGCGCGCGCGTACCTCGATCAGATCGCCGCGCAGGCGCGGCGCGGCGTCGACTTCAGCGCGAAGTTGCTTGCGTTGACGCCCAAGGCGGAATCCGGCGCGCGCTCGGCGCCTTGCACGTGCGAGCGCGGCGCGCCGTCGCACGCGTCGAGCGAAAGCGCGACCGGCGCCCAGCGCGTCCTGCTGGTCGAAGACGAACGCCTGATCCGCATCACGCTGCGGCACGAGTTGCAGTCGCTGGGTTACCAAGTCGAGTGCGCCTGCGACGGACACGAAGCCGCCAAGCACATCGAAACGCGCTGCGAGCCGCTCGACGTGCTGCTCACCGACGTCGTCGTGCCCGGCCCGACCGGTCCGGAGATCGCCAAGCTCGCGCACGCCAAGTGGCCGCACGCGCACGTGATCTTCATGTCGGCCTTCCCGCGCGACGTGCTGCTCCAGCAGGGCCGCATCCAACCCGACCAAGCCACGCTCGAGAAGCCGTTCACCGAAGAGCAACTGGTGGGCAAGTTGCGCGAGCTCGAGTCGCGCGGGTGAGCGCGCGCTCGACGCTGGGCTTCGCACGCTGCGGCGCGCGGCTACGCCCTTGGCTCACTGCCCGAGATCCCGCGGATGTTCGAGCCTGATCGCGAGGACGTCGATGGCGCGTCCTCTTGGATGACTCCAGGCGTCGAATCCCAACTCACACCCGTCTCCCGGCCGCGAGCGCTGCGCTTCTTCCTGCTCGGATTGGGGCTCGCAGCGATCTTCGCCGTCGACCTCCTGCTCCCGCTGGGCGTCACGACGGCGATCCTGTACGTGCTGGTGATCCTGGCCTCGCTGAGCTTGCGCGAGGTCGCCTGGACCGTCGCGCTTGCGGTGCTTGCGACGCTGCTCACGATCGTGGACGTCGCGGTTTCCGCCGAGCCGCCGCAGGAGCTGTGGATCGTGCGCCTCAACCGCGCGCTGAGCATCGTCGGCATCTGGACCACCGTCGGCATCGGCGTGTGGCTCGTGCGCGAGCAGGCCGCGCGCCAGAAGATGGAGCGCTCGCTCACCGAAACCGCCTTTCGCCTGCGCGTGCAGCAGGAATCCGAGAGCCAGGCGCGCGCCTCGGCGGCCGAGCTCGAACAACGTGTGGCCGACCGCACCAAGGACCTCGTGCAGGCGCGCGACGGCTTGAGTGAGCAGGTCTTGCGCCGCGTCGAATCCGAGGAGCGCGCGCTGCGCAGCGAGCGTGTGCTGCGCTCGATTTTCGACACCGCCGCGGAGGCGATCGTGACGATCGACACGCAGGGCCGCATCGAGAGCGTCAACCGCGCGGCGGAGCGCATGTTCGGCTGGAGCGCCGAAGAGCTGATCGGCCGCAACGTGCGCGTGCTCATGCCCTCGCCCGATGCGGAGCGCCACGACGACTACATCCTGCGCTACCTGGGAACGCGACAGGCGCGCGTCATCGGCGTCGGCCGCGAAGTGGTGGGCCTGCGCAAGGACGGCGCGACCTTCCCGCTCGACCTCAGCGTCGGCGAGTTCGTGGCCGAAGAAGGGCGCAAATTCACCGGGATTCTGCGCGATCTGACCGAGCGCAAGCGCCTCGAGGAGCAGTTCCGCCAAGCGCAGAAGATGGAGGCGGTCGGGCGCTTGGCGAGCGGCATCGCGCACGACTTCAACAACTTGCTCGCGGGCGTGATCGGCTGCGCCAACATGGCGCGCAAGTCGCTGCCCGCGGAAGCGCCGGCGGCGGAGCTCATCGACGAGATCCGCGGCGCGGCCGAACGCGGCGCGTCGCTCACGCGGCAGCTGCTCAACTTCAGCCGCCAGCGGCCGAGCGAAGCGCGTCCGGTCGAGCTCAACGGCGTGGTCAAGTCGGCCGTGAGCATCCTGCGCCAGGTGCTGGGCGAGGACATCGAGCTCGCGCTCGAGCTGTGCGAGTCCGGCGCGCCGGTGTTCGGCGATCCGAGCAAGCTCGAGCAGATCCTGATGAACCTCGCGATCAACGCGCGCGACGCCATGCGGCGCGGCGGAAGGCTGCGCATCGTGACCGAGGACATCGAGCTGACGCACGCCACGCGCGTCGGCCGGCTCGCGGCGGGAAGCTACGTGCGCCTCTCGGTCGAGGACACCGGCGGCGGCATCGATCCCGCGATCCGCGAGCGCATCTTCGAGCCGTTCTTCACCACCAAACCCGTGGGCGAGGGCACGGGCCTTGGGCTGTACACGGTGTACGCGATCGTCGACCAGCTCGGCGGCATGATCGACTTCGAGAGCGAGGTCGGCCAGGGCACGACCTTCCGCGTGCTGCTGCCGCGCCGCGAGAAGTCCGCTGCGCCGCGCGCCGCAGCTGGCGCGAACGCGCCGCCGCGCGCCGAGCACGCACCGGCGGTGATTCTCGTGGTCGAGGACGAGCGCCTGATTCGGTTGTCGCTGGCGCACACGCTCAAGGCGCGCGGCTACACCGTGCTCACGGCGGACAACTCGAGCGAAGCCGAGCGCGTCGCCGGCGAACACCGCGGCCCGATCGATTTGCTGCTCACGGACATGGTCTTGCCTGGCTTGAGCGGGCGCGAACTCGCCGATCGTCTGCGCGCCTGGCGGCCGACGCTGCGCGTGATCTACATGTCCGCGTACCCCGCCGACGTGCTCGTGCGCCAAGGCCGGCTCGAGCCGGGGCTTTGGACGCTCGAAAAGCCGTTCATGGAAGAGTCCCTCGACGCGGCGCTGCGCACGGTGTTCGCGCACGCGAGCGTTTGAGCACTTCTATCCGCCCCGCGTGCGTCCAAGCGCGTATGGGACTTTCCGCGCCGAGGATCCAAGCTCGCCCGTGCTCGAGGATTGACCGCTTTCCCACTCTGCACGAGGACTCAGGCCATGACCATCGGACGCATCTGCAACCGCGACGTCGACACCGCTGAGCCGCAGGAGTTCGTGCGCGCCGCCGCGCAGCGCATGGGTTCGCGCGCCGTGGGGACGCTGCTCGTGCTCGACCGCGAGCGCCGCCCCGTGGGCATCCTCACCGACCGCGACATCGCCGTGCGCGTCGTCGGCGAAGGGCGCGAGCCGAACAGCGTGCGCGTCAGCGACGTGATGAGCGCGCACCCGCACACCGTCTCGGAGCTCGCGCCGCTCGAGGACGCGATCGCGGTCATGCGCACCCACGGTGTGCGCCGCGTGCCCGTCGTCTCGCCCCAGGGCGCGCTGGTGGGGATGATCACGCTCGACGACGTGCTCTCGCTGCTCGCCGAGGACCTGTGGTCGATGCGCCGCGTGCTCGAGAAGAGCTCGCCGCGCGCGCTGGCCCAGGCCTGAGCCAGCGCCCGCGCCGCGCGGTTAGTACTCCTGCTCTTCGTCGATGCCCAGCAGCTTGCGCCCCTCCTCGGAGATGCGCTGCGGCGACCACTGCGGCTCCCACACGATCGTCACTTCGGTGTTCGTGATGCCGGCGACGGTGTTGCAGCGGCGCTTGACCACGTCGGGGATCGTCTTGGCCTCCGGGCAGGCCTGCGAGGTCAGGGTCATGGTCACGTTGCAGGTCGCACCGTCGACCTTCACGTCGTAGATCAGGCCCAGGTCGACGATGTTGACCGGGATTTCCGGGTCGAAGACTTGGCGGAGCTGGGCGTAGACGGATTCCGTGATCGTTTCGGTGGCCATGGCGAGAGCGTGAGGGGGCTGGAGACCTCGCCGGGACGCTTGGCAGCCCGGCGCAAGCCTGAGTTTAGGGCGCCTGCCCCGCTCCGAGGCCCCCAAATCTGACGTGGGCGAGAGACTGCGGTGGGGGTACGGTGCCAGGACCGGGGTACGGCGCCAGGACCGAGTCCGTCATCTTCCCGCGCAGCCCTGGGGCGGCAGCGACAGATGGCGGATTTGATCCTGGCGCCGTACCCCCACCGCTCGCCGTGCCCTGCGCTCTGGGGAATGATGCCCCGCCCTCGAGGAGCCCCCCGCAGATGCCCGTCGCCTTCGCCTTGATCGTCCCCGTCGCGCTGGTCGCCGCCCCGCTCCCGCAGGAGCACCTCAGCGCCTTCGTCAGCGCCGCCCAGGCGCGCCATGGCGAGGCCGGGGCGCGGGCGGCGCGCTTCCTCGTCGAGCACATGCCGGCCCGCGACCGGGAGACGCTGACGCAGGAGTTCCTGCTCGAGAACCTCGAGCTCGCCTTCCAGGCGCGCGCCGAGTTCGCCTGGGCGCGCGGTGTGCCCGAGGAACTGTTCCTCAACGACGTGCTGCCCTACGCCGTGTTCGACGAGCCGCGCGACGCCTGGCGCGCCGAACTGCTCGCGCTCGCGCGGCCGATCGTCGCCGACGCCAAGCGCGCGGGCGACGCGGCGCAAGCGCTCAACGCCAAACTCTTCAACACGCTCGGCCTGCACTACAACACCGGGCGCAAGCGCCCCAACCAATCGTTCCGCGAATCGCGCGAGCAGGGCAAGGCGACCTGCACCGGGCTGTCGATCGTGCTCGTCGAAGCGTGCCGCGCCGTCGGGATTCCCGCGCGCGCGGTCGGCACGCCGCTGTGGGCGAACAAGCGCGGTAACCACACCTGGATCGAGCTGTGGGACGGCGACTGGCGCTTCACCGGCGCCGACGAGTACGACGCGGCCGGGCTCGACCGCGGCTGGTTCGTGGGCGACGCCGCGCAGGCGCGCACCGACGTCGCCGAGCACCGCATCTACGCGACCAGTTGGAAGCGCGCGGGACTGTCGTTTCCGATGGTGTGGAGCCCGGGCGTCGAAACGGTGGCGGCGGTCGACGTGACGGCGCGTTACGCCAAGCCCGAGCTCAGCGCGCCGGCGCCGAGCGTCGGTGTGCGGCTGCTCGTGAACGGCGAACGCGTGGTCGCGCAGCTGCGGCTGCTCGACGAGCAGGGGCGCGAACTCGCGCGCGGCGTCACTCGCGCCGGCACGGCGGACTTGAACGACATGCCGAGCTTCGCGCTCGCGGCGCAAGCGCGCTGCACGTTGGAGGTCGAGCTCGCGGGCGAGACGCGCGAGCACACGTTCGCGGCGCCGGCGAGCGGCGCGGCGACGCTCGATCTGGAGTGGTCGAAGCTCGCGCCGCGCTCGCGCGCGTTGGCGGAGCTCGAGGCGTGGATCGCCAAGCCCGCGGCCGAACGCGGCGACGCGCCGAGCACGCCGCTGACGCGCAGCGAAGCGCAACGCGCGCGTGAGTTGCTCGCCAAGTTGCGGCTCGACGAGCTGCGCGCCGAGCGTGCGAAAGAGCTCGAAAACATGGAGCTTTCCGCTGCGGGCGTGACGTTGCGTTGGATGGAGAAGCGCTTTGGCGACGCGCCCGAGGGCTCGCGCAGCCTGTGGATCTCGATGCACGGCGGCGGCGGCGCGCCCAAGGACGTCAACGACCAGCAGTGGCAGAACCAGATCAAGCTCTACGAGCCGGCGGAGGGCTTCTACGTCGCGCCGCGCGCGCCGACGGACACCTGGAACCTGTGGCACCAGGCGCACATCGACGTGTGCTTCGAGCGGCTGATCGAGGACTACGTGGCGCTGCGCGGCGTGAGCCCCGAGCGTGTGTACCTGATGGGCTACTCGGCCGGCGGCGACGGCGTGTGGCAGCTCGCGCCGCGCATGGCCGATCGTTTCGCGGCCGCGGCGATGATGGCGGGTCATCCCAACGAAGCGCAGCTCGACGGACTGCGCAATTTGCCCTTCGCGCTGTTCATGGGCGGCAAGGACGCGGCCTACGACCGCAACAAGATCGCGCGCGAGCGCGCCGCCAAGCTCGCCGAGCTGCGCGCGCAGGATTCGGGCGGCTACGAGCACTTCGTGCGCATCTACGAGGAGTTCGGGCACTGGATGCAGCGCAAGGACGCCGAAGGCTTGCCCTGGATGGCCGGCTTCACGCGGCGCGCGTGGCCCGA
>Ga0169931_10004212_pt1 | contig 22452 bp, 19 predicted proteins | sample Kivu_15m_20L_FD_129675 | JGI IMG/M metagenome (GOLD analysis project Ga0169931, IMG submission 129675) | Freshwater microbial communities from Lake Kivu, Western Province, Rwanda to study Microbial Dark Matter (Phase II) - Kivu_15m_20L... | ecosystem: Environmental > Aquatic > Freshwater > Lake...
TGTCTATCGGGAGAGCTATAGGACCAATTTGCGGTGCTCTAACCTCCCGATGTCTATCGGGAGAGCTATAGGACCAATTTGCGGTGCTCTAACCTCCCGATGTCTATCGGGAGAGCTATATGACCGAAAGAAGTATAAAACTTCAATCCATTTTAAAAGAAAAAAACGGGTTAAAAAACCCGTTTTGAAAGTTGTCCCACCAGGATTCGAACCTAGACAGACAGTACCAAAAACTGTAGTGCTACCGTTACACCATGGGACAAAATCGGGTGCAAATATAATGGTTTTTTTATTTGTGAATCCTCATGATAAAAAAAATCAAAAATTATTTGAAGCAATTGCAAGGTTTGTCAAAGCGGAACTTCACGTCAGGGAAGCGTTTTTTGAGAAAATCTTGTTCCTCTTGACGGAGTTCTATTCCTTGAAAATCAACAATTTTCAGGCTTTTCACATCCTCTAAAGATTCAGGCAAAGTACTTACTTCGGTGTCCCAGAGATCAATGGCAACAAGATTGATTAAATTACCTAGGCAATAGGGCAAATAGGCGAGTGGATTTTGATTGGCCACAATAATTTCCAACGATTTCAATTCGCAAAAAGTCAAAGGCAGCGTTTCAATGTTGTTTTTGCTGAAATCAATGAATTCGAGTTTTTTAAATGTTGCGATTTCTTCTGGTAATGAATCCAGTTTCATTCCGCTAACGCTCAAAGACCTTAGATTTTTGAATTGAAATATTTCTTCGGGGAGCATTTTTGATTTATTTTTTTTCAATTTCAAATGATACACATCATCGGGGTCCATTTGTTTGGCTTCTTCTAAACTCACCCAAGCAATGGTTGGCTTGAAGTAGGCATCATTACGTTGGCTAAAGACTGAAGGGGCGCAAAGAAAAATTGCCAGCAAGAGCCCTACATTGTGCCTCATCAAGTTGAAGTTGTTGCACAAGGGCATCTTTATTCTCAAAACGCTGTTCGTTTCTGATGTAGGCGAGTAATTCAACCTGTAGTTCATTTCCATATAAATCCTTTTGAAAGTCAAAGATATGTATTTCGATTGAACTTTCCGAATTAGAAATAGGCGCGATAGTAGGTCTGAGTCCAATATTCATCATTCCAAAATGCTGATTTTTTTCTAGCCCGACACGCACCAAATACACGCCGTTTTTAGGTATAATTTTGTTGGGATTGTTGATCTTTACATTGGCCGTCGGGAAGCCTAATGTTTTCCCAATGGCTTGACCATGCACCACAACGCCATTCAATTGAAAGGGCTCGCCTAGATAAGCATTTGCGGTTTTAACATCGCCTTGTGTGAGTGCTGTTCTTATTTTTGTGGAACTCACATGAATATCGTCAATGTCTTGGGCTGGAATTTCTTCAACTGTAAAATGAAACTTTGAACTCAATTTCTGAAATTGCTCCAAACTCCCTTCGCGATTTTTGCCGAATTGATGGTCGTAACCAATCACCACGGCTTTCATTTTTAGCTTGTCGAGCAGGAAATCTTGAATAAATTGCTCAGCTGGTGTTTGTGAAAATGCCACGCTAAAAGGATACAAAATCACATTATTCAAACCCAGTCTGGCCAATTTGTTTAGCTTTTCTTCTTTGGTTTGCAGCAGAGAAACTGGGGCATTTGGATTTAACACCAATCGAGGATGCGGATCAAAGGTGAAGAGTACACTTTCTCCTTTGTTATTCAATGCGGTTTCGTTGAGCTGTTTGATGATTTTTTGATGTCCAATATGCACACCGTCGAATGTGCCAATGGTGATATGGGCGTTTGGAATATTCAGTTTAGCTTCAAGTCCGTCAAAAATTTTCACGTTTCGATAATGAGGGTGCAAAATTACGACATTCATGGAATTTGGCTACATTTACGCGTCTTAATATTATGGATTATGCGCCTATTTTTAAATGATTCTGAGTTCATTGAAACTCAACACGGTGAAGATTTGTCAATCGAACTAACCAAGGAAGATGCCAATCCGCGCGCTTGGTATGTAGATTTCCCCAAAATAGAACCTGTTCGCGCCAATGGATTTGTGGGTTCAGTAGCAGAGGGCGGCGGTGTGAATTTTCGCGACATCAGTTTCAATCCGCACGGTCATGGCACGCATACAGAATGTTATGGACACATCAGCAGACAATGGGTAAGTGTAAATGATTGTTTACAAGATTTCTGGTTCAAAGCAATGTTGGTTACTGTAAAACCTGAAAATTTCGTGAATGCACAATACAATGAGGTTGATAAACTCATTACATTGAATCAATTGAAGCACTTGGATTTGTCTCAGGTTGATGCCCTAATTGTGCGCACGCAACCGAATGATCTGTCCAAGAAATCTAAGAATTATTCTGCTTCTAATCCACCGTATTTTGAAGGTGCGTTGGCTGATTGGTTGGTAAATCAAGGCATCAATCATTTTTTGGTTGATTTGCCTAGTGTAGATAGAGAGGTGGATGGTGGAGTTTTGGATTTTCATCATCGCTTTTGGTGCTACCCTAAAAATCCACGTAAGCAGGCCACCATTACCGAATTTGTTTACGTTTCCAATGAAATTCCCGACGGAGTTTACGCCCTTAATTTGCAAGTAGCGGCGTTCAACAATGATGCGGCACCTTCTAGACCAGTGCTTTATCCAATAGAAAGACTTTGATTATTTCACCAACTCCAAGCGCTTGCCAAAGAGGAAACGAGACTTGTAATAGGCATCATGATAATTATCGATGCGCACGCCTTTAGAAACTGAAGCGTGAATCATTTTAAAACCTGTAGCTGTTTTTTCTACAACCATGCCTACATGTCCTACTTGAGAGCCTCCTGCTCGTCTGCCATTAAAAAAGACCAAATCGCCTGGAGCTAAATCGTTTAATTCAACTTTGGTTCCCAATTTGGCAATTTCAGAAGAAGATCTAGGTAAACTGATATCGAAGGCAGAATAAACATAATTCACAAAACCGCTACAATCAAATCCTGATTTCGATGTGCCTCCATATGAATATCGCGTGCCAATACAATCTGTGGCTCGTACCATCAAAGAGTCAATCAAACAATCGCGGCGCATTTCCACACTCGTATAATCAAAAACAGGAGTTTCGTCGTTGTTTTTAACACCGTCTGCGTAGAAATTTAATCCTACCATGTTGAATACTAATGTGAATAATAGCGTCTGCATAGTTTAAAATCGAGCACAAAAATACATACCTTTGGCTAACCAAAATCACGAAGAGGCCATGGAAGAGCGTTTTTCACAAAACTTTAACAAACTTTACTACTCAATTGGGGAAGTAGCTGACATTTTTGGAGTTAATGCCTCTCTAATTCGTTTTTGGGAGAAGGAATTTGATGCCATCAATCCCAAAAAGAATGCCAAGGGAGACCGGAAATTCACTCCAAAGGACATTGAAATCGTGCATCGCATTCACGATTTGGTAAAGGTAAAAGGGTATACATTAGACGGCGCTAAAAAGGCATTGAAATCCAAATCGAAACAAATCGAAGTCAGTGAATCGATTGGCGATTTAGATGCAGACTTTCTAGAAATGAAACTTCTACAAATTAAAGCTGATTTATTAAAATTAAAAATTGTTTGAGGTTTTCATAAACTGATATTTTGAAAGTTTGGATGAAGCGCTTATATTTGGCAACCAAACACGCAAACCATGTTTAATAACTATTTTCTTTTTTCTATTGCTCTTCTTTTTTCTGGCCTTGGTCATGCCCAGATGACTTCGCAGTTTTCAAGTACTTTGAACACCAATTGCCTAGGCCAGCCTTGTAATTATGAAGGTCCCTCAATTCTTATTAATGAATTGATGATTTCACCCTTGGCAGATGATGGTTCAATTTCTGGGCCCGGTATTGGTTTGGGAAGAGGTGAGTGGATTGAACTATACAACCCGAATTTGTGTGAACCCGTTGATATTTCTTGTTATTTTTTAGGGAATTACACGAATGAAGGAAGTGGTGGTGTTCGTTTACCTGATAATTTAATTGTTCCTCCAGGAGGCTTTGTCATGGTGCGTGGAATCAATGTGACTCCCGTGCCTTCAAATTTATTGGTTGCCAACGGTGGAAATGTGTTGGAAGTAGTTGTTCCTCCAAATGTTACTGACGATGGTGTTTGCTGCACAGGTCCTCGTGTTTGGTTCCCCAATGCAGGAGGATGGTTTGCTTTTTATGACACCGCGGGTAATGCACAAGATGCTGTGAGTTGGGCAAGTAGCGCGAGTATAGATTTTGCGCCGTGCGCCCCAGCATCAGCCATGTGTCCTACAATTGCTGATTTGCCCAGTTACACGAATATCCCTGATGATAGAAAAAATTATGCTAGTCCTTTGAATGCATCTAGTCACCAAGGAAATACAATTCGCCGCATTCCAGATGGCGGACCGTGGTCGGGTACTGGAGCTCCAACTTATGCCGTCTGTAACATGCTTCCGTGTGCCACAGTTGGCGAGTCGACATGCACAGGAACATCAACAATTACGGTTAGCGGTGGTCAGGCGCCATATACCTTTCTATGGAACGATAGCCAGTTGCAAATGACCCAAACAGCCGTTGGGCTTTGTGCGGGTGTTTATGAAGTTACAGTAACAGACAATGCGGGCAACATCCAAGTTTTTGAAGTTACTATTGAGGATTTCGTGCCAACCGTTACTTTGGATGTTGCAAACGAATACTGCGTGTATGATGCCGATGTGCCTTTAACCAATTTCTCACCAACTCCTCAGCCAAGTGAATTTGGCGAAATTACAGGCACAGGTGTTAATGGCGGTGTTTTTAGTCCAAGTGGAGCAGAAGTAGGAACTCATGTAATTACTTATACTTTCATAGATTTAAATGGCTGTACGAATTTTGCAACGGATGAAATTATTGTGCACCCAATTCCAGATGTATCTATCAATGTGGCAGCTGAGTTTTGTACCTACGATCCAATTGCACCCATGAATAACGTTTCTCCTTCTCCTGTTGGTGGAGGTGTTGGTGTTTTGACTGGTACAGGTGTCAATGGATTCGAATTTAATCCCAGCGTTGCAGGTCCAGGAACCCATATTTTAACATATACATACACTTCAATTTATGGTTGTATCAATTCAGCTACAGATCAAGTTGTTGTTTATCAAGCTCCAAACGTGAGTTTAACAGCCTCGCCAATGATTGGCTATGAGTCGCTTGAGGTCGAATTTACCAATACATCAACTGGGGCTTCTAATTACAATTGGACTTTTGGTGATGGGAATTCAACTTCTGGAAACTTCCAAACTTACACGCATACCTTTTTGGAATATGGCAATTATACCGTAACAGTGATAGGCACTGAAAACGGGTGTTCTGATACCGCAAGTCTTTTGATTCAAGTACTGATTAACCCCATTACGTATGATATTCCAAACGTTTTTTCTCCGAATGGAGACAACACCAATGAATTCTTCAATTTAATTAGCCCAATTGGATTTAATCGCGTTGAAGAATTTGAAGTAATTATTTTGAATCGTTGGGGTCAAGTCATTCGTACGTTTACTGAATATGATTTTGGTTGGGATGGCAAAGATGAAAATGGTAATGACTTAACGGAAGGGGTTTACTTCTACAAGCTCTATATCCGCAGTGTATTTGGTGAAATTTTTGAAAACCATGGCTTTGTTACCTTGGTTCGACAATAAAATCTCAGTGTGTATTTTATCAGGGAGCTTTCGGGGCTCCCTTTTTTGTGTACTTTAGCTTATAATTTTTTCTATGGCTCATTTGTTTTTGGTTCCAACTCCGATTGGCAATTTAGACGACATAACCTTGCGTTCGATAAAAACTTTACAGGAAGTAGAATTTATCTTTGCTGAAGACACCCGTGTTTCACGTAAACTTTTGAATCACCTGAATATCGATAAGCGTCTGTTGCCTTTTCATGCCCATAACGAGCACAAGACTTTGGATTTAGTTGTAAATCAAATACAAGCAGCGCATTCTGTTGCTTTGGTTTCTGATGCAGGAACACCAGGCGTTTCCGACCCCGGATTTTTGTTGGTTCGCGCTTGTTTGGACGCCAACATTCCCGTTACATGTTTGCCAGGTCCCACAGCATTTGTTCCAGCATTGGTAAGTAGTGGTTTTCCTTGCGACCGCTTTGTTTACGAGGGATTTCTGCCGCATAAAAAGGGGAGATTAACCAAATGGCAAATTCTAGCATCCGAAGATCGCACTATAGTGATTTATGAATCGCCTCATCGTTTGCTAAAATGTCTCGATGAAATTGTTGAACACTTGGGAGCTGAAAGGCGCGTATGCGTGGCGCGAGAAATCAGCAAGTTCTATGAAGAATTTGTGCGTGGAACTGCCGCTGAAGTACGAGCGCATTTTACCAAAACGGAACCAAGAGGTGAAATTGTAGTGGTCATTGATGGCGCACCGAAAAAAGAAAAGGTGAAGCGCAATAAATATAAACCGATGTTTGATGATTCAAATTCGAGTTTAGCGGACGACTAATCCTTACCTTTGCACAAACTATTGATGTTATGAAGATTAAGACTGCGGAGTTTGTGATATCCAACACAAAGCCTGAAAATTGCCCCAAACCAGACCGACCAGAATATGCTTTTATTGGAAGATCGAATGTAGGTAAATCCTCATTAATCAATATGCTTACAGGCTTTTCAAGTTTGGCTAAAACATCTGGACGACCTGGAAAAACGCAACTCATCAACCATTTTATGATTAACGACGCTTGGTATCTGGTCGATTTACCCGGCTATGGATATGCCAAAGTTTCGAAAGGTGAACGACAGAAATGGCAAGAGTTTATTCAAAAATACCTCACCAAAAGAGAGAATTTGGTAAATACTTTTGTGTTGATTGATTGCAGAATTGAACCACAAAAAATTGATTTGGAATTTATGTCGTGGTGTGGCGAAAAAGGCATTCCATTTGCGATGGTTTTCACGAAAATAGATAAATTGAGCAGTTCGGCACTTCAAAAGAACGTGGCTGCATATCGCAAAGAGATGTTAAAATATTGGGAGGAGTTGCCACCAGTTTTCACAACATCTGCTGAATCTAAATTTGGTCAAGAGAAATTGTTGAATTACATCGAACTTTGGAACAATCAGTTGGCTGATCGATTTAATCATATATAGTTGTTCCTGTTGTGCTCATCGGTTGGGAGCTGCCCAATCGAAACACGAGAGAAATGTTAAAATTCCATCTGCGCATATCCAAATGGTTTTGTGTTATCGCATTACCATCCAAATTGACACGATCGATATTGCGATTAAACGACATACGCGCGCGCTTATCGCCGTTTGTGTTTTCGGCATCGGGTCTGAATCGAAGCACCAGATCAGCGTTGTCGCCGTTTAGGAAAAACGAGTAAGCAACTGCAAAACGCAAACCAATGCTTTTGGTGAGTCCAAAATTGATTGCTGCAACGGGTTCAATAATGTGTTTGTTGAATTCCAAATTCAGCCTGTATGCGCCTTCAATATTTTCACCGATATCGGGAAAAGGAGTGCCGTCAATAACCATCAGAGGAAAAAGGTTCGTTTCGTAATATTTTAATCGGGTATTGTGTTTGAGGTAGCTGTAATTCACTAATCCTTCAAACCAAATCAAGGGTTGCCCAGTTTTATAACTGAAATGAACGATGTGGTTGAAACCAACGCCAAGACCAAGTTGATAGAAATTGGAGGCCACAGAACGCCTAAAAGAAACAGATGGAAGAAATTGAATCCCATTCACATTTATACCGAGTCCAAAATAGTTTCCTCTGCCCATAAAATTGGTGCTGTCTGCAATTAAACTACCACTCAAATCATAAACTCCTGTTTCATCTAACACATTGAAATTGAGCGTTTCGTATAGGGGTTCGAATTTATTGATGTGAACACCAAAGAGTACCGTCGCTGAGTTGAAATATTCAAGGTTTGGGTCTTCATAATAAATCTCCTGCGCGTTTCCTTTATTTGGATGCAGCAGTAAGATCAAAATCGGAATCATGATTAGCGTGCGCATAAGTGTATTTTGTGAACAAATTTATGCAATTGGTCGGTTAGAATTGTATTGTTGGATATGAGCCTTCACAAAAAATGTTAAGCCAACAAAAAAGGCTGCCCCAAGTGAGACAGCCTTTAAAAAAGATGCTTGAATTATTTTTTCTTGCCAGCTGCTTCTTCAGCTTCTTTCTTTTTAGCTCCACGAGCCATTTTGATAGAAACCACAACTGAATTTGCTGGATCAAGTAACTTTACATTTGGAATAATTATGTGCTTAACGCGAATCGCATCACCAATTTCTAAAGGGGAAATATCTAAGGTAATATCTGCTGGCAAATCTTTTGGTAGACCAACCATTTGCAAACGACGATACACTTGTTGCATTTTACCACCACGGATTACACCAGGCGAAACACCTTTTGTGCGAACAGGAAGCGCAACTTTCACTTCTTTGTTGTCAGTCAACTCCAAAAAGTCAACGTGAGTAATTCTGTCCGTGATTGGGTTTTGCTGCAATTCTTGGATGATAGCACGTGTTTTTGTGCCATTTATATCCAATTCTACTTGGTAAACATCTGGTGAATAAACCACCTTACCCAAAGCAATAGAATCAACTGAGAAGTGTGTTTGAACACCATTACCGTAAAGTACACAAGGAACTTTACCAGCGTTTCTGATTGCCTTAGCATCTTTTTTCCCTACGTTCTCTCTAAGAGAACCGCTCAATGAGATTGCTTTCATTTTGTTTGTTTTTAATTAATTTATGATATAATAAAATGCGAACTAATTGATTCGTTCGCAACGAGTTTACGAATTACGTCAGCGAATAAATTGGAAGTGCTCACCACTCTAATTTTATCACTGGCTTGTTTCAATGGAATAGTGTCAGTTACCACCAATTCAGTTAGGCCTGATTTTTCGATGCGCTCATATGCTGGACCAGAAAGCACAGCGTGCGTACAGAAAGCTCGAACACTCAAAGCGCCTTGCTCCAAGAACAAATCTGCGGCTTTGGTTAGCGTGCCTGCTGTGTCGCACATATCATCAACCAAAATCACATCTTTTCCTTTTACCTCACCAATCACGGTCATTTCAGCAACCTCGTTGGCCACGCGTCTTTGTTTGTGGCAAAGTGCTAAGCCCGTATTGAGTTTTTTGGCGTAAGAATTGGCTCTTTTGGCACCACCAGCATCTGGAGCGGCTACAACTAGATTTCCATTGTTGAGCTTGTCCATTTCGTCAAAGAACAAAGTGGAGGCGTATAAATGGTCAACCGGTACTTCAAAGAACCCTTGAATTTGATCAGCATGGAGATCCATAGTAATTACTCTACTCACGCCAGCTGCGGTCAACATATTGGCCACCAACTTAGCGCCAATAGCCACTCTCGGCTTGTCTTTTCTATCTTGTCGAGCAAAACCAAAATAAGGAATAACTGCAATGATTTTTCTTGCAGAAGCTCTTTTTGCGGCATCAATCATCAACAACAACTCAAACAGATTTTCGGTTGGCGGCATAGTCGATTGCACAATAAATATATCTTGACCACGCACTGTTTCTTCAAAAGACGGTTGAAATTCACCATCAGAAAAATCTGTTACAATTACGTTACCTAGCGCCACACCGTAGTGCTTGGCAATGTTTAAAGCAATCTTTTGAGATGCGCGACCGGAAAATATTTTAACTGCAATGTCCACGGTTCTTATTTTGAAGGGGTGCAAAGGTAATTATTTTTTCTTACAGTATGCACTTGTTTCAAAAATTCCATATCTAACCTATTGATTTTAAAAGCGTCAATGACCTGAACAAAAAAACCACCCGCCTTCAATTTCGGAGACGGGTGGTTTCCATAGAATTGATTTGGTAAAGGCTTAATTTGCCACTACCAATCTTTTTGTCAATTGTTGGTTACCAACAGTTACCACAACCATATAAACACCACTCTGCAATTGAGCAGCATCTATATTCACGTTGTCTGAATTGTGGATAACGCCTGAGTTGATTGTTCTGCCCATTGCATCTACAATTGTAAATGTACCCGCTTCAAGTACTGCGTTCAAGTGAACTTTAGTCATTGCGTTGGATGGGTTTGGAACAAAAAAAGCCGACACTTTCGAGCCGGCTTTGATATTATTGCGATGAAATTTACTGCTTCACAACGCGATGGACGGTTGTCGCATTTTCCGAAATGACCCTTATAAAATAGATTCCACTTTGTTCGTTTTCTAGATAAATGGTTTCTCCTGAAATGTGTTGTCTGATTTGCAAAATTTTGCCTTGCGCATCAAGGATTTCGATTTGTGCTGAAGGCGAATCAAATTCTAGTGTAAACCAATTTTCGGTTGGGTTGGGATAAATGATAGTATTGTTTGTGGTGGCATCATCAATTCCTGCAAAAACGATATTCAACACTGTAGAAACGGTGGAATCGCATCCCAAACTGCTCTGTAATACTTGAACATATTGTCCAGATTCGGTGTAAGTATAACCGTTCCATGTATAAGGACCGAATGAGTTAACAGTTTGTTGACTGTATGTGCCTTGTCCTCTTGAAACAACAACCTGATCCGATTGTGTGCAGTTCGTGCTTGGATCCACTACAGTGAAAGTATAAGTGTGTATACCATTAGGCGGATTGACCACAGGATTCACTGTATTGGCACCACTGACAATGTTCGGCCCTGTCCACGTTAAATTTGCCCCCGCCACACATGTGTAGGTTCTGAATGTATAATCAAAAGTTGTAAAAGGACTAAATCCAGCATTTGCATATAGCATTCCGCCGGCATAGGGATTCACTGTTGAACCAGCAACACAGGTTGAAATGGGTGAAGAAGGTCCAGTTGTAAATACCAAATAATAAAAAGTGCCTGGTGTAATGGTAACGGCGGGCCAATAAACATCTCCCACGTTGGAGTTACTCACAGTTGCTGTGGCTGTTGCCAATTGTGTTCCTCCAGCATTCGGCAGATTGGTGTAGAGTGAAATGGTGAGGCTACCGTTGGCAACGTCGGAAAAGGTTATACCTGCACCACAAATTGTATTGGTCGTGGCTGTAAATTGTTGCGCCAAATCTCCTTGTGAGAAATTGGCCATACAGGTATTGTTTTGACTTTGATCGATATCAATAGAAGGCGCTGATGGGCTAGCTGTAAACGAACCCGAAAGCGTGATGCTTCCTGTTTGACAAAGGGTAGTGTCAGATCCGGCATTGGCTGTGCATTGTGCTAACACGTGATGCGATATTTGAATCGTGAAAATGCACAATACAAACATTGAAATTTGCGAAAAAGTATAGCATTTTTTCATAAAAGGGCATTTTAAGTTTGCGCTAAGTTAAAAATATATTTGACGAATGAACAGAAAGTTCAAACGATTTGGCGCTTGAATTAACATATTTTGAAAAATACGCAATAAATATAGCTTAATTGAACAATACCCTTATGAAAACTCGGTATCACTATTTATGAGATTCTTGAACTCTTTAATTGAGCGAAAAATCAATAAAATTCATAGTTATCCAATTGCAAGATGGTAATGAGTTGAGAGTCGATTTGCCGTTTCAAAAGGGAGCTCACAAGACCAGTTTTAGAATTATAAATCACTTGAGTTTCGGTGGTGTAATTTCCATTGCGATGTAATTCCGAAGACAAGAGATTCCCAATGGGGTCGTAAACATAGGCAATGCGGTAGCTAGAATTTCCCATTACCGATGAAACCATTCGTTTTTCTGCAATTAAACCGCGCTCGTTGTAGGTAAAGGTTGTGGTGCGTTGTCCTGAAGAAACGGCTAAATTTTCAACAATTTGTGTCAAATAGCCCAAGTCGTTGTAATAGAAAAATGTGTATTGAAAGGGCAGTCCAAAATTGTTGAAATGTGTCTTTTTTTCTTGTTGTTCAAACTTTTCGTAGCTCATGGTTTCAAAAGAAATGAGGTACTGCTTGTCAAGCACAAACCGCAGGGGATTCGCATTTTTATTGATATCTTTTCTGTATTCCACGCGAATCACTCGGTTCAAATCGTCATATTCAAAAACTTCGGCATAATAGGCATTGGCGTCATATTTTCGGTGTATGTGAAGCAGACCTTTTTCATTGTATTCATAATTATTGACAATGGTATCCACTTTATCGAGGAATTTACTGGTTTCAAAGTGCATTACGATGCGACCTTCTCTATCAAATTCGCAGCCATACACCAAACCTGTGGGGCGGATTTTATCATTGATTTTTTTGAAATGAAAGCTACCGGAAATTTTTTTGATTTTGTTGGCTTTGATGTTGGCTTCATTAAAAAACGGAGATTCCAAAAAAGCATCACCTTCACTGTTATTTAGCATTTGGGAGAAGGCACTAAAAGGTATGATCGACATCGAAATGCCTAGCCAAACGAGTGTAATCTGGTGCAATTTATTTGTGTTCATTATTCAATGATAGTCATTTACACCCCCAAAAGTTTCATAAACTGTGCCGTTTCCATTTCTTGGGTTTCATCGATGTAGCGTTTCTGGGTGATGCCGTAAACACTTCCCCGCACAAAACCTTTTACTCTCAGGCTTACCTTTTGTTTGGATATCATTTCGAAGGCGCTGCCCAAGCCAGATTCAAATAAGTCACTGAGCTTCACGTTGAGTGCGATCGGATAGGTTCGATGCGTGCGTTTTGCGATGGTGAGGGTCTCAGTGAGATGAACCTGTCCAAGTTCTTTTCCTCCTATAAACACTGTTACGTCAGATGGTTTTATTTTGATTTTAAATTTGTTAGGATTGTTCAATTTCAAATCAAAACTCAAAGACATGTGCCCATCTTTTGGATTGGTCATTTTCACATTTTCGAAACCCTTGTACTCAACATCATCGTATTCAAAACAAGAGTTCAAAAGGAGGGCTCCTACGATGAGCGTGAAAAACAGCTTGATATTCATAGCGTGAAATTATTAATTGGACTATTCCGCATAATAATGGTAGAAAAACGGAATGGTTTCAATCCCTTTGAAGAAATTGAACAAACCATAATGCTCATTGGGTGAATGAATGGCATCGCTATCCAAACCAAATCCAAGTAAAATCGTTTTCAAGCCCAATTCTTTTTCAAATAGGGCGATAATCGGAATACTGCCACCGCTGCGCACGGGAATTGGTTTTTTGCCATACGTATGTTCTATGGCTTTTGATGCCGCCAAATATGCTGGGAAATCGATTGGTGTCATTGCAGCTTCTCCGCCATGATGGGGTGTTACCTTCACTCGAACACTGTTGGGCGCAAGGGCTTCAAAATGTTTGGTGAATAATGCTGTTATTTCTTCTGGGCTTTGGTCGGGTACCAAGCGCATAGATATTTTAGCGTAAGCTTTAGATGCAATAACGGTTTTGGCTCCTTCACCAGTATAGCCTCCCCAAATGCCATTCACATCCAATGTGGGTCGGATAGAATTGCGTTCCATGGTGCTGTATCCAGCTTCGCCATGTGTGTCTCTGATGTCCAAGGCTTTGCAGTAGTTTTCATGACTAAAAGGAGCGCGTGCCATTTCATCTCGTTCTTCTCTGTTCAATTCAATCACTTTATCGTAAAAGCCGGGTATGGTGATTCGGTTGTTTTCGTCTTGCAATGAAGCAATCATTTGACTCAATACATTGATTGGATTGGCAACAGCACCACCATAAAGACCAGAATGCAAATCACGGTTGGGACCTGTAACTTCCACTTCTACATAACTCAAACCACGAAGACCGGTAGTTATAGAAGGTGTATCATTGGCCAACATGCCTGTATCAGAAACCAAGATGGCATCAGCTTTCAATTTTTCGCGATTGTTTTTCACAAAAATGCTGAGGTTTGGACTGCCAACTTCTTCTTCTCCCTCAATCATAAATTTCACATTACAAGGCAGTTCACCTGTTTTCATCATGGCTTCAAAGGCAGCAATGTGCATAAACATTTGTCCTTTATCATCGCAGGCACCACGGGCAAAAATAGCGCCATCTGGATGAATTTCTGTTTTTTTGATAATGGGTTCAAAGGCTGGGGAATCCCACAAATCGAGAGGATCGGCGGGTTGCACATCATAATGTCCATAAACTAAAACAGTGGGCAAGTTTCGGTCAATAATTTTATCGCCATAAACAATCGGATAGCCAGCAGTTTGGCAGATTTCCACATGGTCGGCTCCAGAATTTTTCAATGCTTGGGCAATCCAGGTAGCACAAGCGTGCACATCTTTCGAATAAGCTGGGTCGGCAGAAATAGAAGGAATGCGCAGCAAATCAAATAGTTGATCGAGGAAATGTTGCTTGTTTTCAGATATAAATTGTTGTGTATTGTTCATGGTAAAAATGTTAAATGAGCTGCAAATTTAATGAAATGCTTGATAAAAGCACATCCATTTAAACCTGCTCATTGCAGCAATGCACAAATAGTGTTTCTTTATTCATAGATACTTCGTGCAACTTTTATTTTTTGTTTATCGTCAGCTAAAAGTGAATCGGTATAAAACTTGATTTTTTCAGTTCTAGAATATTGACTAGATTTGCATACACATTCAAAATAAAAATTATGAATTTGAAGAAGATTATTTTAGCATTTAGCACTGTTTTGATTATTGGTTCTGTTTCTGCGCAGATGACAGTTACTGGAGGTCAAACAGTAGTTCAATTGGTTACCGATGTTATTGTTGGTGGTGGATTGAGCATTTCGAATATTACTTACAACGGAACTGCTCCAGCTGCTGGTATTGTTCAACCGGGTGTTCAGTTTTTTGAGTACACGGGTGTAGATTTCCCATTTGCATCGGGGGTAATACTAAGAACGGATAATGCTCCTACGGTAAATGGTGATGCGGATTTGAATGCTTTGGCCGCCCCTTTTAATGTTACTAATGGGTCAATTGTTGAATTTGACTTTGTGGCAACGGGAGACACCATGACATTCCAGTATATTTTCGCATCTTCCGAATATACGAGTTATACGTGTAGTTCTTTTAATGATGCTTTTGGCTTTTTCTTATCAGGGCCTGGTATTGCTGGTCCTTACACGAATGGCGCTATTAATTTAGCAACCATTCCTGGGACAAACACACCTGTAGCCATCAACACTGTAAATAGTGGATTTCCGGCGAATAACCCAACTTGCTTGGCGGCCAATCCCAATTACATGACAGACAATATTTATTTTACTTTATCTTACAATTCTATCATGACTCCAATTGGTGGTGCTTACAACGGAGCAACAGTAGCTTTGATTGCCGCTGCTGGTTTGGTTTGTGATGAAACGTATCATATCAAGTTGGGTGTAGCAAACGTTGGTGACCAAGCTTTGCAGTCTGCAGTGTTCTTGGAAGCAGAGTCTTTTCAGGTTTTTGGTTATGACATTGTTGTTCAGCCAAGTGTAACAGGGCCTATGACGGATTCATTAATGGCAGAAGATTGTGTAAGTGCTCAATTAATGGTTGTACGTGCTCCAGATGAGGGAAGCAGCAATGATACGACATGTATAGCGGTTAACTGGGAAGGTACGCTGGACCCTTGGACAGATTTGGAGACTTGGACGGACTCGCTTTGTTTTCCTCCAGGTGTTGACACAATCTACATTGACTTTACACCAATTCAGGATAACTTGACTGAAGGAAACGAATGGATTACAATTACCTTGATTTCTGTTAACGGCTGTGGCGTTGAAACACCTGTTTCGGTTACACTATGGGTAACTGACGCGTATGATTTTACTTTTACTGTTCCGTCATCATTAACAGTACAATGTTTGACCACACCAGCCAGTGCTGAGGTGACCAATATCACGGGCAGTTTACCACCCTACACTTATCAATGGAATCTCAATGGGAATTCCATACCTGGTGGCACTGGAAGTTCTCAAACATTGCTTCCCGGAAATAATCCACAAGAAGTAATTCCTTATTCAGTTACTGTAACAGATTTGTGTGGAACACAAGTGACTCAAAATGTTAATTTGATTGTGAATCAAACTTTAGATGTAAATCCTAACTCAGGTCCAACGGCTTGTGGTTTGTCTAGTGGATTTGTTCAGTTTCCTGTTGTTGGACAAACAGGAACGGTATCTTATTTGCTCACCGGAGCGGGTATTCCTAATCCATTGACCCAAGCGCAGCAAAACAATTTGCCTTCGGGTTGGTATTATATCACAGCAACTGATGCCGTTTGTACTGCCACTGATTCAGTGTTTGTAGATATTTTGGATCCACCAGTGGCCAGCCTAACCGCATCTCCAACTTCTGGTTTCTCTCCCTTCACTACAACTTTTGTTAACCAAAGTGAAAACGGCGATAGCTACTGGTGGGATTTTGGAAATGGAGAAACACTTTCTGTGAACAACACGGCCAGCCAAACGATGACTTATGAAGGCGAAGGCCCATTGGACATTACCGTTTGTGTTGCAGCGATTCAGCAAGGATGTCAAGATACGGCTTGTATTGTAGTCACAATTCTTGAGTTTATCCCACCGCCTTATGTTGATGTACCAAATGTTTTCTCTCCAAATGGTGATGGTGTTAATGATGTTTGGGTATTTCGTGCTTTGGATTTTGTAGCCGAAGTAGAAATCACCATTTTAAACCGATGGGGTAATATTGTATATGAGCAAACGGCAGCAAGTCCATCGTGGGATGGCAAGGTTGAAGTTGGCAGTGATGCTGCAGAAGGCGTTTATTTTTATCGCTACTCGGCTTTGGGCTTAGATGGCAGCACAGTTGAAGGTCATGGCTTTATTCAGTTGGTGAGACAATAGAGCTTTTTTATAAATATTTCACAAGGTCACACGTTTCTTACGTGTGGCCTTTTTTGATGTGATAAACGGTGCAATGCTATCTGTAAATTAAGCTAACTTTGCACTCATGTTAAGTAAAAGTGCATCTACTATTAAATCTGGTGCTCCAGGCGTTTTTGGCCTGGCTTTATTCATTCGCTTCGCTGTTTTTTGGTTGTCGCTTTTTGCCTTTCAGCGGGTGATGTTTCATTTGCATTTTTACGGCAGGTTCAAGAGTGAGGATTTCTCTGAAACTATTCAGGCTTATTTTCAAGGCTTTCGCTTGGATTTTGCGATGATTGGCTACTTGGCGATGGCGCTGCTTCCATTCTATTTGCTTTGGGTGTTAACAAAAGACAGGTGGCGAGCGCGTTTTGGAGCACTTTTGAAATTTACATTTTTCTTTTTGACTTTGCTTGCCATTCTGATTCATTGCGGTGAGATCAACGTCTATGAAGAGTGGAACCACAAATTAACTACACGAGTTTTTACACATCTTTCTAATCCTGACGAGGTTTTTCGAACAGCCACTTGGGGCAATTATTTGTTTTTCTTCCTTTATGTTTTTGTGCAGCTACTCGCGGCGCGCTTCTTGGCTAAAGTGATTTTTAGTCGCATGTGGTTTCACGGTAAGACCATGCGAATTCAACCCATTTATTCTGTGGTTACTTTTTTCGTACTAGTACCCATCTCTTTTCTCTTTGCTCGCGGAGGCTGGCAACCAATACCACTTGGCATTGCATCGGGAATGTTTTCCAATTCTGCCATAATTAACGATATGAGTACCAATTCGTCCTATTATTTCTTACACAGCTTGAACAGTTATTCGAAAGTTGATTTGGATCAATATCTATCTGATGTTGAAGTAGAAGATGCAGAAGCCTTTATGGATTCAAGGAAAATATCTTGCGAGAGTTTTGATTCATTTTTGGACACCACACGGCCCAACATCGTATTTGTGGTGATGGAAAGTTGGGTTGCTGATGCGATTAGTTATTCGGGAAAAGTAGCTGGAACCACACCGCATTTTGACAAACTGATTAGTGAAGGCCTTTATTTTTCGAATATCTATGCTACCGCTGGCACTTCAGAAATAGGAAATGCTTCTATTTTTAGTGGGTATCCAGGTTTGCCACAGGTGTCTTTGACTTTGCATCAGGATAAAAGTCGACAAGTGAAGGCGCTCAATGAAACCCTAAAGGCAGTTGGATACACAGCCTCTTATATTTTTGGTGGTGATTTGAAGTATGGAAACATTGGTGGTTATTTCCTCGACCATCATTTTGATGAAATTAAAGACGAATCAAGTTTTTCGCACATCAAGAAACGAGGGAAATTGAATATCTATGACACTGATTTGTTTGAAGCTTTCGTTTCTAATATGAATCAAAAACGTGAGCCATTTATGTCCGTAGCTTTTACGGGTAGCACACACTCGCCTTGGGATATTCCTGAAAAATGGAACAAGTTTTATCAAGGTGAAGAGGCTGGTATTATGAATACCATTCATTTTGCTGATTTTGCTATTGTTGAGTTTATTGAAAATGCGCAAAAACAGCCTTGGTTTGAGAATACGATTTTCATTTTTGTAGCCGATCATGGCCGAACTTATCCCGGAAACCCATTTCACTACACGCCCTCTTTTTTTCGAATACCCTTGCTTTTTTGGGGTCCCGCATTGAAAGATGAATTTAAAGGAGTTGACGTAGATAAAATAGCCTCTCAAACTGATATTGTTTCCACTTTGCTCCACCAAATGAACCTGCCTGCCACAGATTATCCATATAGTCGCAATTTGATGTGCGAAGATTTCGAACAGTTCGCCATATACACCAGCTCACTTGGTTATGGTAAAATAACGCCTTCCGGAGATTTCTTTTTCAACATGCTGCTGGGTCAGTATTCAACCAATACTTATGCTGAATCTGAACAAGAAGAGGCCTTTCGAACAACACAACTTTATGTGAAAGCCGTTTGGGAAAGGTTTAAGAAGTTGTAAGTTCTTATGTATTCTGTTGAAGCCATCGGCCAAAACACAAGCCATTATCATTTTATCGCCTAAGCTACCATTCATCACATTTCTTGTCCCCAAGCCGCTTTCAATCACACAAAATAACTAATTTCGGAAGCTAAAATTTATAAACCCGAACTGAGGTCAAGCTGTGGCTGGATTTCAGTTTTAATTTCAATCAAATATTATTACAATGAAAAAAGCAATTTTTGGAATGTGCTTGTTTTCGATTATGGCTTTCTCGAGCTGGGCCCAGCAGGTGCAGTTTGAAGAATATAAACTTGAAAACGGCATGCATGTTATTTTGTATCAGGACAATTCGGTGCCTGTGGTTAAAGTTGAGGTAATGTATGGAGTAGGCTCCAAAGATGACCCAGCAAGAAAAACTGGTTTTGCGCATTTCTTTGAACATTTATTGTTCGAAGGCACAGCTAATATAGAGCGCGGAGAGTGGTTCAAAATTGTTTCTGCCAATGGAGGAAGAAATAACGCGTATACCACTTATGATTTAACAACGTATTTTGAAATTTTCCCTTCTAATCAATTGGAATTGGGACTTTGGATGGAGTCTGAGCGCTTGTTGCATCCGGTCATTAATCAAATTGGAGTGGAAACGCAGAATGGGGTAATTAAAGAAGAGCGTCGTCAAACACAAGACAATCGTCCTTATGGCAATTTGATTTCTGAGGTAACGCGTCATTTGTTTCCAGGTACAGGGTATTATCACTCCATCATTGGTAGTATTGAAGATTTGGATAATGCAACTTTGGAAGATTTTTTGAATTTCCATAAAACGTTTTATATGCCAAACAATGCGGTTTTGGTGGTTGCAGGAGATTTCAAAAAGGATCAAGCCAAGAGATGGATACAACAATATTTCGGACCAATTCCAAAAGGCGAGTCCATCATGCGTGCTCCTTTTGTTTCACGTCCTATAACAGAGCAAATCAATGCAAAATTTGAGGATGCCAATATCCAAACGCCGATGATGGTTTTGGCTTATAAAACGCCTCCTGCCGATTCGAGAGAAGCGATGGTGTTGGATTTCATTTCGTCTATTTTGAGCGACGGAAAAAGTTCGCGTTTATCTAAGAAAATGGTTGATGATAAAAAAATGGCCTTGTTCATTGGTGCCTTCAATTATGCTTTGAAAAATAGCGGCATGTATTTGATTTATGGCTTGCCTATGGGTGATTTTACAATGGACGATTTGGTACGCGAGGTGGACGAAGAAATCAAAAAGCTTCAAAATGAATTGATTACTGAACGTGAATATCAGAAATTAATGAACCAATACGAAAACAATTTTGTGCAATCCAATTCAACGCCAGAGGGCATTGCTACATCTTTGGCAACCAACTTTACTATGTTTGGAAATGCCAACAGAATCAACACCGAATTGGAAATGTATCGCTCCATTAAACCTGAGGAAATACGGGAAGTGGCACGCAAATATTTGAATCCCAATCAGCGTTTGTATTTGCAGTATGTTCCTGAATCGCCCAAGCCAGAACCTGTTGTTGAAGAGCCGGTGCCCGTTATAGAAGAGCCAAAAGTGGAAACATCCAATGCAATGGACCCGAAGAAAAAACCGAAAAAGGTGAAAAAACCAAAAAAGTCAAAAAAGAAATAAGATGAAAGCATTACAATATATACTAGGTGTTTGCATGCTGTTGATGACGGCACAAATACATGCACAAATAGACCGCAGCGTGCGACCAAAACCAGGTCCGGCTCCTAAAGTGAATCTCGGTAAACCCCAAGTTTTCACCTTACCCAATGGCTTAAAAGTTTTGGTGGTTGAAGACCATAAATTGCCTCGCGTGAGTATCAACATGACTATGGATATTGATCCGTATGTTTTGGGTGAAAAAGCTGGTTTAGATGGTTTGATGGGCGCCATGTTGGGCAAAGGTTCAACAAAAACGACCAAAGATGCGTTTGAAGAAGAAATCGATTTCATGGGTGCCACATTGGAGATTTATGAGTCGGGTGCTTTTGCGTCAGGTCTTTCTCGCTATTTCGACCGCCTGCTCAGCATGATGTCTGAAGCTGCTTTGATGCCCAATTTCACGCAGGAGGAATTGGATAATGAGCGCAACAAAGCTATTGAAAGCATGAAAACTGAGGAGAAGAGTGCCGGCGCAATTGCAGACAGGGTGCGCAATGTTTTGGTTTATGGTCGCAATCATCCTTTTGGTGAATATGTTACGGTCGAATCATTGAACAGCATCACTTTGGAAGACATTAAGGCCCACTATACCAAATATTATGTACCAGGAAAAGCCTATATGGTGATCATGGGCGCTGTGAAATTTGCCGATGTGAAAGCCAAAGTGACCAAATATTTTGCGGCTTGGCAAAAAGCAATGCCACCTAGCGCAACTTTCCCCGACCCAGTAAATGTATCTGGCACACAAATCAATTTTATTGATGTTCCCAACGCTGTGCAGGCTGAAGTAAGCTTTGTGAATTCAGTAAAATTACCCATGACACATCCCGATTATTTCGCGGTGTTGATTGCCAACGAAATTGTTGGAGGGAGCTTTGAAAGCTATTTGAATAAAACTTTGCGCGAAGAAAAAGCATGGACTTACGGCGCACGTTCGAGTTTGAATGCCAATAAACACGTAACTACTTTCCGCGCTGGAGCACCGTTGAAACAAGCTGTTTTAGACAGTGCGATCTTGGAAATCATCAAACAAATTGACCGCATCAGAAATGAATTTGTGAGCACGGATGATTTGGAATTGGCCAAAGCCACCTTTATTGGCGATTTCATCCGCGAATCAGCCAAACCACGTAGCATTTCTTCTTTTGCCTTGCGCATTGAAACACAAGGATTACCAGCCAATTTCTATGAAAAGTATTTGGAAAACATCAGTAAAGTGACCATTGACGATGTGAAACGCGTTGCCAATAAATATTTCATGACAGGAAATGCGCGTATCGTTGTTGCTGCTAAAGGGAGCGAGGTGATTGAGAAAATTGAAAAAATCGGTTTGCCTATTTTCTATTTTGATAAATGGGGCAATCCGGTAGCAAAACCATCAACAATTGCAATTCCAGATGGTTTTACTGCACGAAATGTTTTGGAACTTTACATCAAAGCCATCGGTGGTATGGATGCTGCAAAAGCTGTGAAAACATTGAAATATTCGGGCATCACCAAGTTGACTGGGGCTCCAATGGATATCAATGTGCTTATGGCTTACAGCATCGGAAAATCGCTGCTTGAAATGAATATGGGTGGTATGTCTCTTTTGAAACAAGTAATTACCCCAACAATGGGATATGTGGCTCAACAGGGACAGAAAAAAGCACTCGAAGGTGAAGAACTCGCAGAGGCGCAGGGAAATGCTATGCCGATCAAAGAAATCGCCTTATTGTCGCGTTCATCTATTCGCTTGATTGGTGTTGAGAAAATTGACGACCAAGATGCCTATGTTTTGCAAGATGGTAAAAAGAAATACTACTACAGCGTTAAAACAGGTTTAAAATTGGCCGAATCCACAGACTATGAGCGAGATGGTGAAGCCGGCACAGCATTTACTTATTACCGAGATTATCGCACTGTGAATAGCGTTTTAATTCCTCATAATATGGTGCAAGATATTGGAATAGAGTTGGATATACTGTTTTCTGAAGTTCTGATGAACACAGGTGTTTCTGACAAA
>Ga0169931_10004213_pt1 | contig 22449 bp, 20 predicted proteins | sample Kivu_15m_20L_FD_129675 | JGI IMG/M metagenome (GOLD analysis project Ga0169931, IMG submission 129675) | Freshwater microbial communities from Lake Kivu, Western Province, Rwanda to study Microbial Dark Matter (Phase II) - Kivu_15m_20L... | ecosystem: Environmental > Aquatic > Freshwater > Lake...
GAGTGATTTCTTCCTTCATTATCTCCAGTTTGATGTGGAAATTTATATCCCATTCTAGAGCAATATTCTCTAACGGTTAATGTTTGAAAATATAAATCGATATGTTTGGTTTTGAATCCTTCATACTCAGCATAAGTTATAACATTTTCATGCGGAAGAATCTCAACTTTACGGGATTGAATATCAGTGTCATGTAACCGTCTAAAATATGCTCCTGGCCATTTTCTATGAGGTTGACCATCTCTCAGTAACAACCTAACATCAATACTCATTCTGGTTTTACCAGTTCTATTTGGAATTCCACCATGAATATTCTCTTGAGTAAAAAGTAAGAATGTCCCTGGAGACATATTTACTGGATAACATTCTTGAGCACAGACTTCTTCTAATTTTTCATGAGACCATTTTTCCTCCTCAGATCTACGAGTAATTTCCCTACTCTTATCAATTCCAATAATCTGAAGTGAATTAGTATCAAAAGTTTCTGTAAAAGGCAACCAAACAGTTCTCAATCCAAGTCCATTACCAACCCATCTACCTTGATGGAATGGGAGAACTGTTCCATTCTTATCTTGGTCTGGAATTGTTGCTCTGATGTTACCAAACTTTTGTATAAGAATATCTGTATCTAATTGAGTAACGACATATTCCTCTACCATTTTATCAAACAACACATAAAAATCAGTATCAACAAGATCTTTAGTTAGATGTTTTACCAATTCACCAACAGAATGTGAAGGAACATGTTCATGAAGATATTGAAGTTCTTTTACTTCTGGATAATACTTTTGAACCAAAGACAATAAAATATCTCCAAAAGGATATTTGGTCATATCATATTGGTTATGTGTGGCATTAAATATACTCATATCTATTTTTATTCTAAGCCCCCGACTGGATTTGAACCAGCGACCAACGGTTTACAAAACCGTTGCTCTACCACTGAGCTACAAGGGCACTAATAATCGTCCAATTCTGCTAAAACTTCTGGATTTTCTAACTCCATCTCAAAGAAGCATGGATGTGCTTCTTCCATTATTAAATATGCAGATGACCTGAATAAGTCTTCTGCGGTATATATGCGGTTATTGTTAGCTTCAATAACAACAGATGGGTCTACTTCTTCTTCTTCGGTTAAATCATCCCATGTAAACGGTATAGAATTAACGAAGTACATCATAACAACTTTTTTTATACTCTTTTCTGGAGAATGCCAACAATAAGCTTTGGTGAGTCTAAGCTTCATTCTCTACACCGTTTTTTTATATTTAGTTTAAGGAAGGCGGAGAGTTATACTCAATCCCTTTATTATTCCTTCCAGTAGGGCGAGGGGGACTTGAACCCCCACAGGCAATGCCCGACAGATTTTAAGTCTGGTGTGTCTACCGATTCCACCACCGCCCCATAAGAACTTACTCTTCGTAAGTAGGTGGATGATACTTCAAATATTCCCTAAAAGTCATTTTCATTTCTTTTTGGGTCATTCCACAGTGTTTTGCTGCGGCAGGAAGTGTCATCATACAATTAAAAAGACCTTGGTTTGCTTCCTTGACATTCTCTGGAGTTGTCTTTACAGGCATTTCAATCAGGTCAGAATAAAAAGGTTTTTTTATCATGGTTATTTAATTTGTAAATCCCCAATAAAGGGGAAGCGAATGACGGGGATCGAACCCGTGACACCAACTTGGAAGGATGGGATGTTACCGCTACACCACATTCGCGTGTGGGGTAATCAGAGAGAAGATCTAGACTGAGACTTGGGCGACCACCTCAACTGATTACCCATATATTATACGAAGTTGCTTCTGGGTTGTCAACTCCCCCCCTACCAAGGTCCCCCATAAGCAGGGTCTGATGAGATTCCAATTGCTTCTTCAATATCAACAAGTTTTTCAGTATTCTCTTGTAGTTGTCGATTAAGTCCCCACACCTGCAATTCATAATCACCCTTTACTTCTTGTGCTGCGGTTGACGCTGTTGCTTGACTACCAGCAGTAGACCATGTTGAATTATATTGACTGATTAAAGAACTTACATTTACTGCTGGTCCAGTAATATCAAATACTTTACCAATTTCAGATCCACCAGATTGAAACAATCTAGTGCTAACCCCAGCACCAAGGTTGGAGCTTGTAAGGACAACAAATCCTTCTCCAACAAATGGAAAATCTGAACCATAATTTTCTCCAGATATTTTGGGATAATCATACACTCTTGCCTGATCTGCTGTTACGGTTCCATATGCAATAATAGCAGTTCCCAAACCAGAAATTCCAAGACTTGCTCCAGTAGCAGTTGCAACTCCAGATACTATACTCCCATATTGAGAGGTTATATTTGAAGTGCTAGCACCATATCTTGTAGTCGTTAATCCAGTATTTCCACCAATAGCAACAATCTGACTCTTTAAACTATTTACGGAATTTATAGTAGTAAGTGTTTGACTTGTTGCTTGTGTAGCTGGACCAGCAAATGAATCCCTCAAAGAACTAGCTATAGCAATTCTTGATGGTAATCTTTGTTGTTGACGCAGATACATCTCTCGATCTGCTTGCAACCTATCTATTACAATTCCCATAAATCATTATATGTGTTTTTTATATTTATTGTGAAAATTGCTCTATTACTAACTGGATACATGAGGAATTGGGAAGACCACTTCCCAAATATCCAGGAAAATATTATAAAAAAATATAACGCCGACGTTTATATCAGTTCATATAGTTATTCAGAACTTTACATGGGTTCTGGAATAGTACAAATTGACACTAAAAAAGTTATAGAGGCATACAAACCAAAAGAATATCTTTTTAGAGATGTGGAGACATTGCCACTATTTAACTTTAAAGATGGTGGATTGGAAATCAGCGGTAGAGAATGGTCTTACAGAATATTAAGACAATGGTATACAAATTATCTTGGATTACGATTATTCGATCCTAGAGATTATAATACCGTCATTAAATGTAGATCCGACTTTTCAATTAAAAATTTTAAATTGCAACCAGATAAAGATCTAGTTTTACCAACATGGAAGGTTCATCCAGGTCCATGTAATCCAGAAGACTCTTACGTGGATTACTTTGCACATGGAAATGGATATTGGATGAAGAAGTATCTCAAATTATATGAACGAACAAAAGAGATGCATGATAATGATTGGGGTGATGTCTCACTAGGAGAGACCCTAATCAAATCATACATCGATAGGTATATTGGTTCCGAACATATCACATTAGATTATGATATGGATTGGAAAATGAGAGATGAACCTTGGATGTCTGAGGTTCAAAGCATCTATAAAAAATACGATCCTACTAAAGTTGTAACCACTGAGAAGGGTGAGTAGATCCTTGATGGTAATCTGGATTAAATGGATTTAAAGTAACTCTAATATCTCCAGGAATAACTAGTCTTTCTTCTTTTCTTTCAGCAAACTTTTGAGTAAAATGTCCCGTTTTACTAGGAAAGATTAAAACACTACCCTCAATAGGAGTAATACTATAAACATTACAATTATATCGATTATACCCAGTAATTAAATTCTTTTGAATTGCTTCAGTAAACATATCACCAACACATTCATTGGGATTCTTTTCTTGGGCAATGCAGAACTTGTCGGAAGTCTCACCTGTGCTTACATAATAAACAAAACTCAGATCTGAAGCGTTATGATTGTGCGGTTTTACTGATGGGGTTTCATCGTCTTTGTGATAACCAACCCAGGATTTAATGATATGGTAATCTAACTTTGAGTGATCAACACTCAAATAATCAAAGTAATTATCAACATGAGTCCGAAGTTCTTGAAAGAATGGTTTGCAGGACTCTTTTTGGTGTGCAAAAATTCTTCCAGAATATTCTGGACTCTCGTTCTGATACCCATCAAACCAATAGTCACGAAGTTCATCAAGATGATTTTTGATTTGTTCATGACACTCCACCATCCCCTGGTAAACAATCAGAGGGAACGCTTCATGTACTCGGTGCATCACTTACCGTTGATATTATATTCCCTATTATCTCCTGGATAGTCTGCTGGTGTCAAGCCCTGATATTCAGAAATATTCTTTGAGGTATCAATACGTTCACCATAAACCACATAATCGCAGTTAATAGCAGTTCCCGCATTATTCTTAACGTAAATTTTATCACCCCATTCAATACAATCTACAAATAATTCTTGCCAATGACCATTTGGAGTAAGATTGATAACAAGAGTCTCCATATCAACAAAGTCTTTCCAATAATCTGGAAGTTGAATATAGGACTGCTCTACCAATTTACCCTTTAGATACACATCTGCAGTTGGTCCTTCTAAACAAATATATCTAAGACGATGGTCTTTTTTAGTGGGATGCTGAATATCAAATGACTTTTTGGCATCCCAAATGGCAGACTTTGCATTCAAAGATCCAACCGCAGCGGTTTTAACATCTTGTGCTTGAACAAGTGCATCTGCCTTAAGATTACCAACCTTAACATTATAGTGAATCCAAGGAGTACATGCTTCTGCTGGATAATCAGGATCTCCTGTAGTTGATTTTAAAATATAATCAAACTTACTAGAAAAAGGTCCAGTAATACCCTCATCAAGACAGGTACTTTTATTAGTAAAATCTGGTATAAATTCTGCCATAATTAAATGCTCTTGGTATCATAATGAAATCCAGATACAGAATATTCATCATTATTGCCAGGATAATCTGCTGGTGTTGACCCTTCATATTCTGGAATCAACTTTTCTCCGTCTTTACGCTCACCAAAAACATGATAATGACAATTTATCGGTGTAGATGCATGAAGGTATACTTTATTATCTGAGATTTCTCTAACAATAATATTTTGATGCGTTCCTACTGGAGTAATTGAGACTGTAATACTATTAGAATCTACCAACTCTCTCCAGTATTCTGGAAGTTCAATTATGCTTTTATTTTGTAATTTACCCCTTATGTATACATCATTAGATGGCCCTTCTGGGCAAGTATGACGTAATCTCCAACCATCTTTTGTTGGGTGAGGAATATCAAAATTCTTTTTAGCGGAAAGGATATGTCCACCACAACGGGACATGACTTCACCTTGAGTAATTAGATTACCACCAACATTTACATTATCATTTGTATCAATAACTCCCAAAAATGCTGCTGGTCCATCAACAGCTAATGAATAGGGATTATTGATTCCAGTACATAATGCTCCAGGAATTAAAGGAGGAATTAGTATATCTGAGTTTTCAACTGGACCTACCATTAAGGTAGCAGTAAGAAATGGTGGAATTGAACCAAAAATTCCTGGTCCTTCACAATAAAATCCACCTCTAGTTTGCAAGGGACCTTTACCCAAAACTAAACTAGGATCACCAATACCACAATAAAAAGTCTTTTTTACCTCTAAATCAGGAACCTTCATGCTATAAAATTCCTCCAGTTTTTTGTTGACCTTCAAATTTTGAAATCCCTTTAGATGGCTTCAAGGTTGTACAAGAATCAGCACAATCAATTAGTCCACCATAAAAATTAAGACATCCGTTTCCTACTAATTCAAGTATCCCAGAACATAAAATTTTGGCAACAGAATCAATATTTGCTTCAAAATTCTTTGATGTCAACTTAATTTTTTCATTACCCTCAATGTTAACATATCCTGTTTTATTGCCACTTCCATTGGCAATAATGTCAATCATTTTTGCCTCTAATCTAATTCTACCCAAGGGGGCAGATATTGAAATATCACCATCGGAAGATCTCAACATAAATCCCATATTATCTACAGGTTTCATTCCACAATGAATTTGATAAACCCCAGGACAGCGATTAATTGTACTACCCTTCATCTTTCCAGAAGATCCAAACATCAAATATTGTTCACATGGCATTCCATGTGGTCCATTTCTCAATAAAACACCTGCATGAGTATTATTAAGATTAATATGACCCAATTTCAAGTGCCCATAATTGCTACCCAGTTCTACTGGGTTATGAAGTTTTGGTTTTCCCATTAGTCAACTCTTCCTACGCAATCGACGATTCTAATAACTTTAAACTTGTCTTTATCTGGTATTTCTCCAACTTCATCGTCACCAATTCTTCTTACACAAAAAACTGGAACAATATTTGCATTATAACCTGTTTCAGATTTAATGTAAATTTCTGGTCTTTCTGTAAACCCATTACCAGAATTTATAATTCTAAGAGAAGACACTGTACCAAAAGGTCCAAATTTTACTTCAATCTCAGCACCACCAAGATTAGGTTCAATAACAACTTGATCCCCTTCAGAATAATTTAACCCATAATTATCAACATACAAATCACACAAATATAGTAAAGCAGGATAACTACCAATATTAATTACTGGGAATGCATCAAATTGAGTTGTACCATTTGGTCCAGTTCCAGGTATTCTAGTTATACCCCTTGCATCTGCAATTTGATCTCCAATTGGTTGCCCAGCATTATTATCACTTCCAAATCCTGGGGTAACAAGTCCACCAGGACCAATTACAGGTAATCCACCCTCTAAAACTTGGCGATCTTCTGGTCTAATTATAGTATCTCCTGGGCGTTCAGGAATTTCAGCTCCTGGGGGATATTGTTCCCAGCGACCATCAGGAGTCCTAACAACTGTATTTTGTGCAGGAGACCAAATTCTTCCATCTCCACCCAAATCACCATCTGGTCTTGTTGGATAATCTCCACCAGGAGTTTCTATTACAACCTGCACAACTTGTTGAGTTGGCAGTCCAGTATCTGGATCTGTTCCTCCATCTGGTTCTGTAATTGCAATTGCATTAACTCCCGACCCCTTACCACAATTATCAGAAATATCAACAAAAGGAGCTTTTGTATATCCAGCACCCCTAGCAATAATATCTACACCTAAAATATCTCCAGCAGCACTTACAATTACATTACCTGTCGCTCCACCTCCACCACCGCCACCCCAAAAAGTAACTTGTGGAGGACCACAAAAAACAGGACCAATATTACAACCATCAGTTGCACTAATAGCACTATTAATTAAATCACTAAAGTCTACTGCAGCGGCAACTGTATCAATTAATCCAGAAGCACTTCCAACAAGACCCAACGCTTGATCCGCAACTCCTTTAGCGGAATTTATAATCGAATCAATATCAAAAATTGCTGATGGTTTTCCGCCTTCAAAAATATTCCATTCTTTTGTTTCTGGACATTCTTGATCTTCCTCACAAGCAAAAAATCCAGCAAGTGCTTTTAAAATGTTTAAAATAGAATTAGCAAGGCTGAATACACCACCAATCAATCCAGATACTGAACTAATGATTGCATCAATTGCTCCAGCAATTCTTCCTATGGTATTGCCCAAAAGGTCTGCAATAAAATTTGCGACTGCACAAGCTGGAACATTGATGTAACGATCAAAAATTTGATTAAGAAAATTACCAACCATTTTGAAAAGATTTTGGATCAACTTGTTAAACAAACAAGTAATCAACTCCATTAAAGCATCATGACCAACTTTAGCTTTATCTCTGTCTGGGGGATTTATATTCTCATATAATTTTTTTGTCTGTTTGTTTATTTCTTCTTCAATATTTTTACGAATTTCTTTAAATACCCATTTAATTCCTTGAGTAATAAAGTCTTGTGCTTTTTGAGTTTTTTCTTGAATCCATGCTTGCTTTTCACCAATCCAACCTTGAGCAGCAGTTTCCCATTCACCTAATTGCTTTTGTGCTTTTTCAATTTGCTGAATTAACTCCTGCATTGACTTCATAATTCCATTCAATGGAACCTTTTCACATTCAGTTGGAGAAGAAAGACCGTAAGTAAATTCCTTCATCAAATTAACATCAGATATTCCCCAAAGATTAGGTAAATTTGCACCCTCTAAAGCATTAAAACCCACACCAAGGTTCAAGGCAGGAACATTGAATCCAGCAATCAAATCTGTATTCTTATATCCACTGTATGCCTCAAACCCAGTTTTTGGGGTTCGTGGTAAAGCAACATGTTCATTAGTAGGATATACTCCTGTAAGTATTGGACCAGTCTTACGCACAGGATCGGACCAAAATCCATAAACTCTAGACCCCTGTGTTGGTCCTCCAATTAAAACGGCTCCACCTTGACCAGACATAGGACTTAAACACACTTCTACATCTGGAAGTTTTTCATCTGGAAGTAATTTTTTATCTGGATGAATATCATCTATTCTAACTTTTACATGAGTACCCCAATTACCAACTTTACAAACATTTGGATTTTTAGTACCCTCCTCCTGTTCATTTGTAGACCACGTTTCTCTGGGCGCAACTGTTCCCTTCCACCTAATTCGATCTAAAGAAGGATCATCAATAATATTATATGGTACGTTATTAAAATCGCTTGCAGTTAATTTTATATCTGACATCTATTCAATCATCGTAAACTTTACATTCTGATGCACTTGGATGAAAATCGCAAAACAACTCTAAAGATGTTGGATCATGATTATCTTCAGGATGACGTATCTGATAAGATTCCAAATCCCTCAATTCTTCTTCAGTATGACGACGCATCTGTGGAGAGATCGTTGGATCATCAAGAATTTTTTTGTCGGTATCAATGTGTTGTTGAATGTTATCCATAGAATTAACCTACTTTGGTTTTCTGCCGTAAGAATCCCTAATCAAAATCATTTTAGTCATACATTGTTTAGGTGTCAAGTGATGGCAAATATCCTGTATGATATATATGCCACTTAATTCCTTATTTGCAATTGTTTCCTTTTTGGAAGATTGCTCTGGAAAATCACAATGAACCAGTTGTCCTGCTCTTAAAGACAAATCTCCAACAACTGCAATTTCAACAGATAAATTAAATATTTTATTATATGTCATTGCAGATTGAACTAAAATATCTGCGGACTTTAAATTCTCTTCAGTCTTTTTCTCCAATTGCCGACCCCTATTTCCTGGGGCAACTTGTCCAGTATCTTTCCTATAAGTAAATCTCTTAGTTAAATCACCGTAAATACTGAACTCTGAGGGTATTTTAGGTAATTCTTGCCCACCTCTTGGTTTTTGTTCTTCACTCTTTACTTCTTTTGCTTTGGGAGTATAAACTTGATTATATGGATCATATGCTGTTAGTCTTCCACCATATGCTCCAGCATTTAGATTTTTTTTAACATCTATTGTTTTTATAGACTTATAAGCAATAATTTTTGAATCATATCCAGGTGGTAGTAAAGTACTACTATTGTAAATAAATGATTTTTTGGGAGATCCTTCAAATAATTTATCAATTGATTTAAAATTAAATCCATCATAAGTTTCAAAAATAAAATATCCAGCAGAAGACTTCGATCCAACTGGAATTGCTAGTGTTGCTATTTCTGCACAAAACTCAAATGCTGGTTTACCAGAACCATAGAGACCGATCTGATTTGATGTTTGATCGCTAATAATCTTCTTTTTAGTTTTTAAAACTTCTTTTAAAATAATACTAACAGACTGAGATAATTCACCATCAAATTTTTGATAAACTTCACACTTTAAAAAATCACTTGCTAAATCCTCTATTGAGGCAAGGTCTATCGTATAAAGAACAGTCTCTGATGATGAGATAACATTCTCAATTTTACTAATATAAAGTGCATTACTACCAGCAAATTTTAATTTATTATTATTATTATCTTCAAAACTTAATTCAACTTTTTCAAATCCAGATAATTTCAATTTATATAAAATTGCAATATCATTTCCCGCAGAACTATGACCTGTCTCTAAAATTATCAACCTAAACCGCACAGATGTATCCAAAACACTTTCAAAATAAGAGAGATCTTGAATTAATGCCGATATGTCTTGAGAACCGCCACCCCTATTAGAGGTAACAACACACTTTGTTATATTGCCAGATAATCCTTTTGTATTTGCAGTTGCTGCCATTTTTAGAACTTATATTTACTATTTAACCAACTAAACTTGTGGGATCTTTTTCTAATATCTTTAATATAAACACATGGTCAACACCATCATCATATGATGTTCGTCTTCTTAATAATCCAATATCTTGAGATCTTGATCCACCTGTTGATGGTGCTAATGAACTACTCGTTCCATCATTTAAAAATATCCACTTACCTCCAACCCACTTATAATAAGAACCATCTGCTGCTTGCTTGGTTTCTCCTTCCGTTTTACCAGTTCCCAGTCCAAATCCCTTAACTGTTGCTCTAAGATTTGTATTTTGGGTATTTGTTACAGCAACTGCTTGATTAGTTCCTAAGACACCACCACCCAATTGAATAAATTTACCATCTCTGTACACTACACCTTTGTTTTGAGTATTTGCAGGTTTTGCTGCTGGTTTTGGTGCTACTGATTGTAAATAACCAGTTGGATCTACCGCTGTTCCAGCAAATCCAACTCCACCCATTCTATATTCTAAATGGAGGTGAGTATTGTCTCCAGGGGGAGCACGATATTCTCCTTTTTTCCAAGCTTTAACTGTAGCAATTTTATCTCCTTTTTTAACTCTTTGACCATCTTTTACTGTTGGATTAACGTGACCATATAATGTTGAATTTCCATCTCCATGATCAATAACAACAGCTTGTCCATGAGATCCCCAAGTAGCATTACTAATAATTCTGGCAACACCATCACTCAAGGATAAAACTCTAGAACCAGCATCAACACCAATATCAATTCCTTTATGATCAGGAGAACCCCAGTCTATAGTTCTTGGATCATATCCACTAGTTAATTGGGGATTTCCTTCTGGTAATACAGCTTTGAATTGAGCACTAGTTAATTTACTTGGTTTTGGTGCTTTAGAACTTTGCAATACAGACATGACCTGATTGGTCCAGTTGGGATTTGTATTGTAATATCCAGGTCCACCATGTAATCCTTGTCGTATACTTTCAATAACTTCTCTATCATCTTTTCCCTTATAAGATTGTTTCCAACGATCAACGTGTGCTTTAACGCCTTCTTCAAGGTCATTATAGACTGCATGTTCTTTTCCGTCCTTACCAATTACAAATCCTTTTGGACCTCTACCTTGTTGCCCAAATGGATTTGTCTTTCCACTTGCAAAATAAACACTATCAGGATTTGCCAACCACCCACTTTCAAGCATAGCAATTGCAGCAGTTACTGATGGATTGGGCGATCCTACCTTTTCAGCTATTTTTTTAATTTTTTCAAACGCTGCTTGTTGATTTGCATCCAAAGGTGTCCCACCACCACCATAAGGATCATTAAATGGTCTATCACCGATTCTAATAATAGATGCTAAAGATCCTAAACTTCCAATATCTTTATCCAAGGCTTTTTCTATGCCTCGCATAAATCCCGCCATCTGTTCATTTTTTCTTCTTATCTTTACATCTCTACGCAAAACTTCTCCACCACCAGCAAGTGCTTGGAATGATTTTGTAATATCAGCACCAGCAGCGTCTGGATATTCAGATATCATTGACATTAAAGAAGCAAAACTTTTAGCAATGTCCTTTTTAGTTGACTTAGATGGTTTTTGCCCCAACACGTAATCAACACCCAATGACATAATTTTACCCATAATAGAACTTCCAGATCTCTTTAGACGTTCTGAAGTGGCAACTAAAGTTGAAAGGGGTTTTTGTCTTACATCTTTTGTTCCATACAAATCTTGAATGGATCTACCACCAGATGATTGACCAACACTAACTTTACTAATCTTTAATTTTTGAATCCGAACTGGTTTTGGTTTTTTTCTTTTTACATTTTTACCTGGGTCTCTACCAGTTCTTTGTGTAATTTTTCCACCTGAAGATCTTCCTTCAATCTTTCCTTGTTTTGAGTTTGCCAAAACATTATAAAGACTTACTCCAATTTGATCTCCAATTAATCCTCCTATTAATCCACCAATCGTAGCTCCTGCAGCACCCGCAAGAAGGTTGCCAATAACTGGAACTACAGATCCAGCAATACCACCAATAGTACCTCCTACCCATGCACCAAGAGCCTGTCCAACTCCAGCACCAACTGCTCCTGCTGCTGCTTTACCTAAAGGTTCTTCAAAAACAAAACGACGAATACTAAAATCAATTATAGGTCCTACAATTGGGATTCTACCCGCAATTCTACCAACATTTTTACCAGCAACTTTGGTTACTCCCCGTTGAACTAGTCTCTGATCTAATCCACGAGCAGGTCTAGATGTTTGCCCCTTAAGTCGTTTTAAATTTTTATTACCAAATCTATCAGAATATTGGCGATCACCAAATCTTCTTTGGTATCTTCGTTGTGCGGTATCACTAACTCTTCTACCAGATCGATCAAACCCTCTTCTTTGTGGTCCTTGGAATCTTCTATCTCTAAGTGGATCTTGTCCACCCATTGTTGCCATTCCCGCAATAATTGCGAGATTCATAAATTTAGTAAAGGTGCTTGTAAATTCACTAAACTTCTTTTCACCATCATCACCAAACAATTCTTTAACTTTAGACTGAGCACCATCTACAATTTTATATCCAAGATCTATGGCAAAGACAAATTTATCAAACATTCCTTTGACAAAATCTTCAATAAACGCCGTAACTGGTTTGACATAATCCAAAAATTCTATCAATTTTGGCAACAGTTTGAATATCTGCATGACCAAAAAACCAGCAAAAACCGCTCCTAAAAATTGTTTTATTCGATCAATAAAACTCATTCCAGGAATAGGAATCTTTGGCATTCCTATTCTTTTTTTATCCTTCTTTTCTAACTTGTCTTCTTGTGCCTTTCTTTTTTTATTCTCATCCTCCTTTCTACTAAGTTGAATTTTTTTAACATTAATTTTAATAGTTTTTTTGAGAATATCCTCAATCTTAACAACCTTCTCACGAATAACTTTAATATCTTCGATTACTTGCTGCTCAGGATCACTTAAATCATCCTCTTGAATTTGCTCAGATAGATCTACAGTTTGTTTATATTCTGTATTTTTAACAGGAACCAAAAACATTTTTGGTTGTGCAACAAGAGCACCACCGCCACTATTACTTGAAGAATTTAATAGTTTTTTGGGATCAATCAATGCCATTTTATGCTACACCCTTTATCCCATAAATTGCTAAATTTTTACTACGAGATCTGCTACTATAAGCAACATCAAAACTAGTATCAATATCTCTTTGACCCACACTCTGTTGACCTTTAACATTTGTCTTTTTCTCAATCGTTGTAGCAGTTATCTCAACCTTTCTTACTGGAGCAGAGATGTTTGATGCCACTGTCATATTCTTCTTGGGAAGGACATTTGATTGTGGTTGCATAACAGCAGGATGCCTATTAAACATTGTATCATAACCAGCTGGTTTATGCCCATACTGTTCCATAGCACGAATTTGTGCTTGTATCCTTTTTTGTATAATTCCACCATTCTGTCTGACATTTGAACCCGTAAAGGATCCACTTTGAACTGGTCTTGGTTTTGGGACGCTTACTTGAACAGGATCATAAGCACTCCAATCTCGGATAAAACTTGACTTAGATTTTTGATTATATCGTTGAACCTCAGGTTGAGAGAACTGTTGTCCAGTAATTTGCGGTAATCTAATTCTATTAAGATTCATTCCAAGGAATTTATTCTGATATCCCATATCAGTATACCTTGGTGCCATGACACTACCAGTTCCTGGTAGTCCAAGATTACCTAAAGCATTCAATCCCCTACCAATAAGTCCACCACCATAAGCAAGTTGAATATTATTTGTATTCATAAATTTAGGGGCGTTAGTTCCCCCATGTTTTTTATTTAATTTTTTCAATCGGTCTATTCCAAGTTCTTGTGCTGCACCAGGAACAAGAACAAATTCTTTTGGTCTTAATGCAGTAAGTTGAGTATCTCTCCCTGCACCAGCAACAGAAACACCAGTTTCTTTGGTTATTTCACCATCACCATTATATGGTGCAACCGTTTGTTCTCCACCACCAGCAAATCCTTTTATTAATCCACCACCACTTGCTCCCTGAAGAGATCCAGTTGGAGATGCAGGTCTAAGGTTACCCGTACTTGGCATTTGATCTGCCATAGTATCCGTTCCTTGAACCGATAGTGCTTTTCCTCTATCTACTTTTGACTGTTGATCTGCTTGAATACCTGCTGCTTTACGCTGTCCTGTAACCTCATTTGCAAGAAGTGCAGTTCCACCTATTGCTAAAGCACCAGCAACATAGGGATTTTTCCTTATAAAATTCAACAGCATAGGAATTCCCTTCCTTGCCATTGTAATTGTTAATTTAGTTAAAGTACCTAGAACTGTTCTAATTAATGCACCAGCAGAAGTTCCAAATAGTAAAAACGCAGCAAGTAACGCAGGCCACCAATCTTTTATAAACCTAAAAATTGTATCTACTTTCTTTTTATTTGCTGGATCTGCAAACCACTGAAATAACTTTAGTACTAAATGCCCTACAAGAACAGTTGTTAAGAATTTAATGATTCTATCTAAAAGACTTTGGACTGGAGATAACATCTTTTTGGCAAGTGCCAGAACTGCCTTCCCACCTTTTTCTAAAAGATTCTCTTTATCTTGTCTCTTTTTACCTTCTTTTAATCTCCTATCTTTCTCCAACTCCTTTTTAATCATGGAGATTTGTTGAGTCATTAAATCAGCAATTGACTCAACAGTTTTTCTAATTGCAGCAATATCATCCGCAATTGCTGCAAGACCAACTAACTTTTTATCACCCTCTTCTTTTTCTGGGAACGCTACTTTTTGTGCAACAAAAAATGATCCTGTTCTAATTGCTAAAGGTCCACCACCAAATCCTTCGGTATTTACACTCTTTCTTTTAATTCTAAATCTACCAACCTTACCCTTTACTCTCTTCCATTCATTTGTTAGCAATTCTGCTTCTTCAGTAGGAATACTATTGCCAGACATTCTAGCAGCAGCCATTCTCTCCCTTAAAAGAGACATGTATGTTGCATAATCTATATCAAAAACATTATCAAGTCCTAAAAGTTTTAGGATACGTTCATCAACATCTTCATCAACAAGATCTTCTTCACTAACACCCTCATATAATTTCTCTTTACCTGGTGGTTCTTGTTGTGAACTATCATCAGTAGGAACCAATGCTCCTTTATCTTTTTCCTTTGGGAGGTCTTTTTTAGTTCCTGAATTTTCTACATAATATTCCCACAAATATACAATATAGTTGTTAAAAGACTCCCATTCTTTTGGGTTTTGGGGTCTAGCGTGAGTTGGTGATGGATAATCTTTTGTTGAATTATCCCAAGCACTTAAAAAGATATCTTTAACTCTATCAGCATTTACATTATAAGTATTTGCAATCAAGAATTTAGCAAACTCCATTCTTTCAGCAAGAATGGATCTCCAGAGTCCACGCTTTGCTTGAACAGAAGAGTAAGATATAAACTTTTCTACATACTTGGGTTTATCCGCCATTTTGTTGTTGCTTTAATTTCTCTTCTTCTAAATGAGCCTTCAACAGAGCAACATATACATCTCGCTCCCATGGTATTAGATTTTCAATTTCAGTTAATGAATATTTATGATACTGTATCAAAGCAAAATTCAATTTATAATAATTCTCTAAGTCCATGTGAGAGAGGGCTATGCGAAAAAACTTGAGAGTCCCTCCAGAACAACAGTGCTTTCAACCCCAGTCTTAGGATTCTTAACTTTAATTTCGTGAGACAATTTTGGCATAGTCTCAAAAAATTTCTCAATTTGTTTGAATTGAGATGAATTCATTTGATCCAGAAATTCAACAACTTCTTTTTTAGTTATATCTGAAGTTGCCCAAGATTCTTCTTCAGTATAAATTTGATCGATACATGTAGCAATAAGATCAAAAGATTGTTCGACTGTTCCACCAGAAGCAAAGTCAAAATTGTTTTTAATAAACTGATCAAGAGATGGATATTTCATTTCCATCATGATACTATCATCAACTTTGATCTGCTTATTGTGATCATCATTTTTCTTAACACCGATGTCATCGATGTTAATTTTAACTGGCACTAAAGTTTCTTCATCATCTGGACAAATAACATTAACCTCCAGATCTTCTCCTACAGACTTTCCTCTAATGTTAAGGAATAGATATTCAATATCAAATGTAGGAAGTTCTTCTACTTTAACGCTTTTTGTCAAGACACAATTTTTAATTACTGTTTTGATTGCAGTAGTAATTTGTTTTGTGTCTTCACTCTCTAAGGCAAGAACAAGAAGTTTTTCTTCTCTTACTAAAAATGGTCTGTATTGAATTGGTTTTCCAGTTGATGGCAATTCAAGTTCATAAGTTGGCGTAGATATCTTAGGTAAAGGCATGATATTCTGATATAGGTTTCAGTGTGATTATTTATTAACCCAATTCAGAGTTAGTTCCTGCTCCAGTTGTTCTACGTGTTCCTCCAATTCCATTAAATGAATTAAAAAATGCAGTACCTTGGGAACTCTCTCCAAAGGCTTTTTGTATTGCCTCTGTTCTGAATGTTGAGGTTACATTATTTTGTAGATTTAATGTTCCCAAAGTTCTGTTTAACTCTGGATTTCCAGGAGAGTTTGCATTTGACGGACCTGACTTGCCAGTCTCAATAGTTTTATCAATATAATAACGAGTATATGTAAATGAAACTGTAACTCTTAGTAAATCAGATTGATCATAAGATACTGGCACAGAATTAATTGCTTTTGGATAAGCACCAATAAAATTGTAAATTAAAAGTGGCACTGCTCCATTAATTCCAGATCCAAGATTTTTTTCAAACTTTGTGACAGTTACCCCTGTTTGATAATCTTTTGGATATTTTACTCTAGAATAAAAATTTGGTTGGCCAATTTTTCTTCCTTCTTGCTCATTATTAATAAATCTCAACCAAGCATCAAAAAATCTAATTTGTTGATAATTATCAGTCTGTGTTACTAAAAAAGTAAAGTCTATAGTATCATCATATAATCTACGATATGCATGTTTCTCGGTAACTCCAGTATAATCCATAGTCTCTATAGTGGCAAGACTAGATCCAGGAAGAGAAGCTTCAAGACAAGTCAATTCCATTAATTGTTTATCATAGTTTAATCCAAACTCATTTTTAAAATATGTTGCTAAAGGAACACCAGAAGATTTGCCCTGTCGTTGTGGTTGTGGAGGAGACTCTATAATAACAGAGTAAATTGAAGTTTGAGCAGGATTGAGAATCCTACTCTTCAATGTATTCATCGTAACTCCAGAAAATATTGGAGGAGTTGGCATCTAAATAAAGTTAACTTATATTATATGTAGTATACTTAATGAACGAAAGTATAAAAAGTAAGTATAAACCTTCTTACCCACAAAAATATAAAGGGAACCCCAATAATATTATTTGTAGAAGTAGTTGGGAAAGAAGATTTTGTGCTTGGTGTGATTTAAATGAAAACATAATTGAGTGGGCAAGTGAAGAATTTTATATCCCATACATATCTCCATTAGACAAAAAAATTCATAGGTATTTTCCAGATTTTATTATAAAAGTAAAAGAATCTACTGGTCAACTTAAAACTTATGTTGTTGAAGTAAAACCAAAAAGACAAACTTTACCACCAACAAGAAAATCGAGAGTCACAAAATCTTTTATTTACGAGGCAAAAACATATGAAGTCAATAAAGCAAAATGGAGAGCTGCTGAAGAATGGTGTAAGGATAGAAGATTAGAATTTAAAATCATCACAGAAGACGAACTAGGAATCAAGTAATGGCGAAAAAAACTCTCTTTGAGGAATTAAAAGAAGAGGTAGACGCAGAAGAAGGTAGATCTCCATTTTTTTATAGGAGAGCATATCGTAGATTGACACGACAATATTTAAACAACCCTAAAAAATTCATATTGGATGAAAAAAGAGATTCGGCACAAGAAGATCCTGATGATCAAGATGAGAATTTATTAAGAAGAGTTCCTAGACAGGGACATATTTACATGTTTGAATATACTCCACCATTTAAAAAGGATGTAAAAACATTTGACCCATTTCCATTGGTCTATGTCATTTCTTTTGATGGTAGATCTTTTACTGGTTGCAACTTACATTACATTCATCCAATCAAAAGAAAGATAGTCCTTGAGAATTTAAAAGAGGGTAAATTAACATTGCCATATAGTTCGATATCTAAATATATAATAAGTCAAATTGATGGACTTCTTTTAGATATTGCATTTAGTGAGTGGTCTGTTGCCGCCAACCTGCCTATTGAAGGATTTGTTTCTATTGTAAATGGTGAACAAAAAGATTTAATGTTAGAAGACATTTGGAAGCAAACAAACAAATCGTTTAGACAAATGTTGAGAGGATCTAGAATATACAAAGGATACGGTCAAAAAGACCAAGATTTTAAGGGAACTTAACCAATGTCAGTGCAAACATTAACTGGTGGTCAAATACCAAATCTGCCCGCAAATCTTCGTGACTCAACTTTATGGGTCAGTTCACCTATAAGAATTCCAAATCCTGGAGGTGGTAATACAACAATTAGAACTGCTTCAGTAAAACAAACTGGATTAACATACGCCTTTGCATTAAATGCACAAGGTAATTTGGATTATAATAATGTTGTGGCAGTAAGACAATCAAATGGTACTTGGGAACCCACACCTTACGCTAGTACAATCGGAACATCATTTGCAAATAGTATAGCAAATAACCAGAATGTTCCAGTGGGTTTTAATAATGCAGCAAACACCACAGTAAGTGCTGCATTAAGAGCAGCAGGACTACCATCAAACCAAAGAGCGGTAAGTAATTTTTTATCGGGCAATAATCAAACTGGTGGAGGGCAATGGGATGCACCAGCGGTTCGTCCACCAGGAGCAAATCCCCTCCAAGGCGCAGTTGGAGGAGACTCAGATGTAACTGGAACTACTAATCAAGTAAAACAGTCATTAACTTCTCTTTCCACTCTTGCTTTATCTATAACAGGCGAAACTGCTAAGGCAAGGGATGGTGCTGTTGCTGGGTTGAAATACCCAGAATCATTACCAGAAGGTATGGATTATGTTCAATTCTCATCTAAAACATACGGCACCAAAAATCTTAACAGCGCGACCACTCTCAAACCTGATGCCAGGACTAACGGTCGAACAGAAGAATCCGTAATTTTACCAATTCAATCGTCTATAAGTGATGCAAATACAGTTGGATGGAATGAAGAGACTTTTAATCCAGCTCAAGTAATTGGAGCAAACTTAGCAATAGCTGGAGTTAGTCAAGGTGTCTCAGGATTTGTTGGTAGTCTTCAAGAAGCTTTGGAAAAAATGACTAATGCCACCGCAAATAAAAATGATGTACAAAAAGCAATCATTGCATACTTTACTGAACAAGCAATAGGAACACAAGTTTTATCAAAAGTATCAGGAGCAGTATTTAATCCAAATACTGAGTTATTGTTTCAGGGTCCTCAACTTAGATCCTTTAGTTTTACTTTTAAACTAACTCCTAGATCAGATAGTGAGTCTGAAATTGTTAAGCAAATTATTGGATTTTTTAAACGCAATATGGCCCCACAAACAGTAAAAAGTGGACTGTATTTAAAAGCACCTAAAATTTTTGAAATTAATTATTACTTCAACGGAAAAAAAGGTCATCCTGGTATAGGTTTGATTAAAGATTGCGCTCTTCAAGCATGTAATGTTGATTACACTCCTGATGGGAGTTATATGTCATTTGAAGATGGTACAATGGTCTCTTATAATTTGTCACTACAATTCATGGAATTAGAGCCCATATATGCAACAGATTATGATGATGAAAAAGCTGCGAAACACCTAATAGGATATTAAAGAAATGTCAAGAGAATATTTTAAACAGGTTCCCAATTTTGAATATGCCGCGTTTGATTTAGAAAGAAATTCTATTTCAGATTATACTACCGTAAAAAATCTTTTCAAGAGAGCTAAGATAAGAGAAGATATTTTTCAAAATATTTCTTATTTTCAAAAATATACAATTCGGGGTGATGAAAGACCAGATCAAGTAGCAGATTATTTTTATAAAGATCCAACACTAGATTGGTTGATATTAACCTCAAATAATATCAATAATGTTTATGATGAATGGCCAAAAACTCAATATGCATTCAACGAACATCTTCTACAAAAATATGGAAGTTATGAAAATTTATATTCAGGAATACATCATTACGAAACCACAGAAGTTGTAACAAGAGCAGGATACATTATTGTAGAAGGTGGTAAAGAAGTCAATGAAGGATTTTTTAAGGCTCCAGAATATGAAATAGAATTAGACCCAAATGTTGAATTACCAAAAATTATTCCTGGTATTTTTGCAGCAGGAACAGCATCTGTTGATCCTGTATCTGGAACCGTTACTCAATTAGTATTAACAGGTCCTGGAGCAGGATATACTGGCATTGGGTCTGTGACAATCACACCACCACCAAATCCAAGAAAAGGAATAGTAGATGTAGCACTCAACGTTCCACCAGATGAAAGAGAAGTTGGAGCAATCACAATCATAGATGCTGGAACTGGATATACATTCCAACCAACAATCACATTTAGTGATCCTCCACCAACAATCACTGCACAACTAACACCAGTTATTAGTGTTGGTGGATCGATAACTTCCATGACAATCACAAATCAGGGAGATGGATACACATTTACTCCAATAATCACAATAGATCCACCACCTGATGTTATTAGTAGTGCATTATTCATTACAGATTCTAATTTTACCGTAGAATCTGGATTTGAAGGATTCTTTATGGATGCACTAGGTATAAGAGTCTATACATGCCATGGAGCAAGCACTTATACTAGTGGTGTGATTGAACATTATGAGTTATCATCACCTTACAATATAACAAGTGGAACTCAAGTCGCAACACGCACATTAAACTTTGGCGGTGCATCTTTCATATACTTAACTGGTATTGAATTTAAACCAGATGGAACAAGAATGTATGTTTGTGGTTTAACAGGATCTGGATTTAAGATTGCACAATATGATTTATCAACAGAGTGGGATATTAGCACTGCAACAGTGACGGGTGCTATCAGTATGCCAACCTCTTCTGGAATCAGAATGCAAGATGATGGATTTTATCTTTACATTGTTGATATTCAAGATCCAGATACAATTAAAAAATACGAATTACTGACTGAATGGAATATAACAACTTTAAGACCTCTTCCATCCCAACAAGCTAATATACAATCATTAACTGGAGAAACTTCAGTCCGTGGTTTTGCCTTTAAAGATGATGGAACAAAACTCTATGTCTCTGGAACAGATACCAGACAAATGCACGTATTAGAATTAGGTGCAAATTGGGACTTAGATAGTTTTACTTTGCTAGGTTCTCGTAATATTCAAACAGATAGTGGAGACACTATTCCAATGGATGCTTATGCAAATCCATCTGAAACCTTCTTTATCGTTGGTGGATCTAGCAATAGAAAATTATATCGCTACAGTACAGACATTACTGCTACTGCAACAGCAACTGTTGGAGTAGGAACTACAACATCAGAAAAGATTGTTAGTATAACAATCACAAAGGCAGGTGCGGGTTATACTACAACCAATCCACCAAACATTTATATTCAACCGCCAATCCCACATAGAACGGCAACTGGATACGTATTAATCAACAATGGTGGAGTTTCTGAGGTTGTCATGGTAGACCGTGGTTATAATTACAGAACTCCTCCAACTGCTGTAATTGAAAATCCACTTCCACCAATTACAGCAACTGGAGACGTAAAAACAGAAAATGGTGAAGTAATTGAGTTAACTCTCAGAAATCCTGGTAGAGGGTATAACAGTCCTCCAGATCTTATTTTTAGTAAACCTGGTAATTTATATGAACCTCAAGTTAATGAAGTTTTTGAAAGAAGTGGGCAAGAATGGAAGTATGATGGATTTAATTGGAGAAAAAGAATTAGTTATGGTACAGTTTATTTTGATACTAGAGCAGCAGAAATTTTAGAGATTAATGGTAGAGAATCTTGTGTTCCAGTAACAAACTTTCAATATGAAGAACGTGTTGAAAATGAAAAAAGAAATATTTACATACTAAAAGCAGATTACTTGAGCCTCGTTTTAGATGATATTGAGGGTATCATGGAATACAAAGAAGGTTCTGAACAGTATGTGTCCAGAACCCTTAAGAGAGGAGATAATCCTCGTTTATATAATTAATTAACTTTCAGCAAGACGCTGGAAGTAACTAAGAGCATCATCATCTTCATCATCAGAAGATTTTGAAGAACTCAGAGATTCAAGTTGAGCACTCAAATCTTCTGAGAGTTGACTCTCTTGAGTTTGACGAGAACCAAAGTCTGGTTTGAAGGAACCACGAGCGGTATCCTCCTCTTCATACTCATCAGGATCTTGATACTTGGGTGTTCCTTTTTTACCAAGAACATAATCAAGACGCTTCTGAAGTTCTTCATAAGTTTTGAA
>Ga0169931_10004214_pt1 | contig 22447 bp, 39 predicted proteins | sample Kivu_15m_20L_FD_129675 | JGI IMG/M metagenome (GOLD analysis project Ga0169931, IMG submission 129675) | Freshwater microbial communities from Lake Kivu, Western Province, Rwanda to study Microbial Dark Matter (Phase II) - Kivu_15m_20L... | ecosystem: Environmental > Aquatic > Freshwater > Lake...
AAAGAACCACCCAGACTTAGTTGACCGCATTAAGTACACATCAAGCCAAACAATTACAGAGGATATGCTTGCTCGTATGTTTGACTTAGATCGTGTTCTTGTTGCTCGTGCAGTAAAGGCAACTAACAATGAAGGTGCAGCCGAAGCATATGGATTTGCTTATGGTAAAGCAGCAGCACTTTATTATGTAGCACCAAGTCCGGGATTACTAACTCCATCAGCAGGTTATACTTTCTCATGGACTGGTGTATCAGGCGGAATTGGTTCAACAATTGGTGTAAGTTCATTCCGTATGGAATCACTAAAGGCAGAGCGTGTTGAGGCTGAAATGGCTTTTGACAACAAAGTTATTGGCGCTGACCTTGGTTATTTCTGGAATACAATCGTCGCTTAATTCAGTAACAAATGAAAGGAGAGTCTTCATTGGCTCTCCTTTCTTTATTAGAAAAGGAAAAATATGCCACAAGTAAATAGAATTACAAGAGGCGAAGCAGCAGTCGGCGCATTACAAATTGGCGACAACGATACTGTTTATGGTATCGAGTTCGGCACTGTAGCAATCGATCCTGCTTCAATCAATGCCACAACTCGTGGGGGAACTACATTTACTTTGACTGGTGCTGCTACCACAGACATCATCATCGTAAATCCACCTGCAACCTTGAACGATGATTTAATCTTCGCTGGAGCAGCCGTAACAGCAGCAGATACAGTAACTATCTACCTTTACAACCCAACAGGAGATGCAATCAACCAAGCCGAAGTAACATTCTCATACTGCTGGATCGATACAACTGCATAAGATGAAAGCAAAGATTCTAAAAAGAATGACTGTTGACGGCAAGATTATCGAGCCGGGAACTGTCTTAGATGTAACGAGTTGGCGAACCGCTGCTTCATTGAAAAACAATAGATATATTGAATTCATCGAAGAAAAGGTAGAGATTAAAGAAGTAGAAAAAAAGACTAAGTCAAAGCAAGAAAAAGACTTAGAGGTTAAGTAAACTAGAGGGGTGGTTAGCAATAGCCACCCCTTTATCTAAGGAGTTTTATGGCACTAAACCATGCGCAAGTTACAGTAGGAACTACTGCGACTTTATTATCAGCAGCAACAGCAGGTCGAGATGGCCAAACAGTTTTAGTACAAAACCCAACAACTGGTGTCAATGTTTATATTGGCGGAGAAGGCGTTACTACTGCTTCTTATGGATTTTTACTTTTAGCAGGAACTGCTTTTGCTATTGATTTACAAGCAGGAGAAGGAATTTACGGAGTAGTTGCTTCAAGCACTCAAGTCGTTGGCGTTATTCGACAAGGAGTTTAATAATGGCTATTTCAATTATTCAATACCCAGTTCCTCAGGTTCTTGTAGATAGCAAAGGTGATATGTTTGTTGCTACTGCTGATAACACAGTAGGTAAGTTATCAGTAGGCGCTAACGGAACCGTCCTCACAGCCGACTCAAATGAAGCGGGCGGAGTAAAATGGGCAGCAGCAGCAAGCGGAGGATTTGATTCTTTTTTGTTAATGGGTTAGGAGTTTATTATGGCATTAAGCCCTGATATAAGTACAGCAATTCTAACTGGCACCTATGTAGATATAAATGGAAACCCACAAGTAGGTTTAGTCCGCTTTACTGCAATTTGTAATGTTATTGATACTGACCAAAATCAAATAGTAGTGAGTCAGCCAGTTACAGATATTTTAGATGGTAGTGGGGCTTTTAGCGTTACTCTGCCAGTAACTAATGATGCTGACTATACGCCTAATCCTATTGCGTACAGAGTTGAAGAGATATTTGGAGGCGGTAGAGATTTTTTCATTACTTTACCAGCAGGTCAAGCAAGTTATGATTTAGCAGACTTATCAGAAGCAGTAGATAGTGCCACCGCAGGTAGTTTTGTTACTACTACTCAATATAATACTTTATTAGGTACTTACAATACCGCTGACGGAAGTTTTACAACTTTAGATAATGCGGAAGATATAGCCGATGCCGCTACCGCAAATGCTGTGTTATGTTCTGACGAAGTTGCAAACATTCAAAAAGTATCTTTACAACCTTTTATGCTGATGGGACTATAAAATGGCTTACGTCCCTGCGTCGTCCTATACCACTTACACAAATATCATGGCGGGTATTACTCCTGTTACAGATATTGGTAATGCAATTTCATCTGCTATTGATACAGCAAGTGCTGACGTAACAGCAGATTTGGCAACTATTCAAGCATTAGTTCCTTTAGTTGCTAATCCATTTTTAGGCGGTATTGGCTAATGACAATAGGTGCAGCAGTAACTACTGTCACAGTAGCAGGAAATTTTGTTGATTACACAGGAACGGCTATTAGTGGTCAAGTCAAATTTACTTTGAGTACTGTTCTTCAAAATACTACTGATAATAAAATTATTGTGCCTTCAACAAAGTCGGTGACTTTAGATTCTAATGGTTCTTTCAGCACTACTCTTCCAGCCACAGACGATACTGACTTAACTCCTATTCCTTATACAATCACAGTTGAAGAAGCCTTTCCTAAAGGTAGAACATATACAATTAGCCTTCCTGCTGCTACAGCAGGAACACTTAATTTAGCCGATATAAGTCCCGCTATTACTGCTCCTGATACCTATGTCAGTTTGATCGCCGATACTATATGGAATGTATTGACTGCCGATATAGATACCCTTGACGCCCAAATCGACCAAGGCACTTCTAGTTATGTATTTAGTGGTAAATATAGATACTTTGAATACGGTAATGCTACCTATACGGCCTTAAACGCAAGGGCAGCGACCTATACGGCTTTAACTAACATTACTTGGACTACAGTTCCGAGTTTTTTTGACACTTATGAAACTCAAACTGAAAACGCTTCAGTTTCATCATCAGCGAGCGTGTCGACAGCACAATCTTTGACCACTGGAGTGCTAAACTCGTTCTTATTCTTAGGAGGCTAAATGGCAACATCATATAAGGTCCTTGGGCAAGTAAATCCTTCCGCAACGACCGCAACAACAGTTTACACAGTTCCTTCAGCAACAGAAGCGGTAGTTAGTACTATCGTAGTTACTAATCAGGCAGGAACGGCTGGTACTTATCGTTTAGCGATTAGACCTGATGGTGAGTCCTTAGCGGCGAAACATTATATTGCTTATGATGTAGCCTTACCCGCGAACTCCACCCATACTTACACTATTGGAGTAACACTCAATGCAGCCGATGTAATAACAGGTTTTGCTTCTTCTGCTAACCAATCATTTAATGTTTTCGGAAGTGAGATTGCGTAATGGCATTTCTAGAAAATGGTAGTCCAGTAGCAACTAAGATAGGACCAATTGCTACTCTAAATACCGCTATCAATGGTAAAGCGGCAGTAACTTCAATTTTTACTATTGCAGATACAACTCGAGTTTGGCTACTTATGCCACAATTAATTGCTGGAACTTACAATTGTGTAACCAGTACAGGAACAGCACGACTTTTTGTATTTAATACCAGCAATGCGTTAATTCAAGAAATCGCTGTTACTACTACTTCTGCAAGCACTGCCATTGCTTCAGACTTTAACCGCATTGAGTGTGAAGCGAGCACCGCGCTAGACTTAAGTATTACGCCTGCTAATGACAAAATTACAACTCAAGGCGGAACTATGGTTTTACAACGATTAGATTCTGGTAATTACGCAGGCGATGGTACAGGCAACGCAGGAAATTATACTCCCGGTCAATATGCACATGTCGTCGTTGTTGGTGGCGGCGGAGGAGGCGGGGGCTTTGGAGGTTGGGCAGGAGTTGGTGGAGGCGGAACTGGCGGTGAGGGCGGAGTCGCTTTTAACAACACGGCTTTTGAACTAACTGGTAATTATTCTTTAACCGCTGGCGCTGGCGGTACTGTTGGCAATAATGGTTCATCACCTAGTGCAGGAAACCCAGGGAATACTGGTGGCCAATCTACTGGCTTTACATTAAGTGCGGACGGCGGTTTGGGAGGAACGGGCGGAAGTGATAATTTAGGTGGTTTCGCACCAACAGGCGCAGGAGGAAGTCCAACAGGAGACCTTAATACAAACATCTATCGTCCAGCAACTAGAGCGAAACTGCAATGCGGAGCAGGGGGACAAGGTGCTAAAAACAATCCATTTTGGCAAGGTGGCGCCTCAGGTCAAGCAGGAAAGATATTGGTACTTAAATGGACTCCATAGTCGCAATCTTAAATAACAATAAAGTAATTGCTTCGCTTTATTTTAATCGCGAACCTTCGCAAGAAGAAATCAATCAATTTATTGGGGAGCATAATGGTACTTCAGGTCGTAAGTTAACTGAATATGAAATAATCAATAACGACCAAGAAATAGAAGAACGAGTCCAACCTTATCCTTCATGGACTTGGAACAGCCAAAATCGACAATGGTACTGTCCAGTTCTGCCTCCACCACCTGACGAAGAGGCTGGGATTTCTTACACTATTTGGGACGAAGATACTCAAACTTGGCAAGCAGGTCCACCTCGCTCTTAGTATAGTATTTAGGTATGCAAAGAATTACCTTTACGAAATTAGGCGATTTTTTTATAGACCCTCAATACTATCCAACGCCGAGTAAAAAAGTTTTGCCTGAGTGGTATAAGAATACAAAATCTTATTTAACTGATAAACCAAAAGAAATTATTGCAGGTCAAACAACTGCGACTATTAAAAAATGCATGCCAGTTTTTGATGCTTTAACTAGCGGTTACATTATCTTTACATTTCAAGATATTTCTGTTGAACGCGACGGTGAAAATATCGTATTAAAAACTGTAACGAATAACCCTCCTTTAGAATATCATGCCAAATGGCAGTTTAATGAACACCCGCATGCGGGAAAGTTATTTGGGGCTCCGAAATGGTTGAATCCTTGGTCTATTAGAACGCCAAAAGGATACTCTTGTCTTTTTATGAACCCTGTTCACGGCGCTAATTCTTTCACAATAGTCTTTGAAGGAATTGTAGATACTGACCAATACGTCAACCCTGTAAACTTTCCTTTTGTTTTCAAAGACCCACATTTCGAAGGAATAATTCCCGCTGGCACTCCTTTAGTTCAAGTTATTCCTTTCAAACGAGATAAGTGGCAATTAGAACTAGGAAGTGATAAAGATTATCAAAATGTAATTAAAAGTGTAGGCAAACTAAAAACTGTTTTTTATGAAGGTTACAAAAAATTTTTTTGGAGTTCGAAATCTTTTGATTAACTTCCATTTATCCAAGTTACTAAGGCATATTTAGTTCCGCTAGTTACTGGATGGGCTACGTGAGTATAAGCATAATTTGAAGGAAAAATAACTAAAGTTCCTGCTTTCGGTTTATATGTTTGTCCAAAGGCTACAAATTCTAATTCACCGCCCTCATAATCATCGTTCAAATAAAGTATGGCTGATATCCACCTACCATTGTTTGGTCCGCCATCATAATGCGCGTCATAGTGGTCAGAGGTAGTTCCTTCATACTTCAAAAGTCCATACCCTTCATGCTCGCCATAACTACATTCAAAGTCTGTCGTATAAGACTTCAAATGTTCTTCTAGCAACAACCCGAAATCATTATGTATTTGTCTGCAAGTTTCATTACCTTGGTGCCCTAAAGTAGTGACACGCATTATTTTATTTCTGCGTTTGCCTGCCCATTCACCATTCAGCGTAACTGCCAATTCATAATTTACGCCTGAATCTTTGATTGCGACTTCTTTTTCTACATTTTCAATTATATTTCGCCAATTTTTGCTAGCACCTTCATAAATATAAACCGCCCCTGCGATTATTTTAGTTGGCTGTATCTTTGGACCATATATGTATTGCATTTTTACTCCTTAACTAGATTAAAAAAAGAAGGTATTGAATAATTTTTTACATAGATAGCATCTGCTGCATCTCTTAAATCATAATTTATGTATTTTTCTGGCAATCCTAAATAAGGGCGGGCATCATATTTCAAAGGCCAATATAAGCCTTCAGCATTTACGTAATGCAGAAAAACTTGAACTTGCCAAGTGCCTTGCTCCCCTTCTAACGGTTCGCGCCAATGCTCTATTTCAGGACCTTTATACAAGACCATGTCCCCTACACCCATAAAAAATTCTTGATCTCCAACCTTCAATCCCCACTGATAATTAGGGTCAGTATGTTCATAGTTGTATCCTAAACATAAAGAAACGCTAATTTCACAACTTGGTCTATCTGTATGGCGGTCAAGTTTATCTCCGGGACGATATGTCCTGTACACGGAATAGGTAGGAAAAAGTTTGAGACCTGTATTGGCTTCTACTATTGGCAATGCATAAATCAATAGTGATTCCATTAAAGGGTCGCCATATTTCCTATGTGCCCCGACAACTTGGTCAGCATCAGGATTGTAATTCACAAAAGAATCAAAAACTCCATACTGGGCGGCAATGCCGCATATATCAGCAGAAATAGCGTTTTTTATATGCACGTATTTTCGTGTATTAAAAAGTTCGATATTGGCTTTCACGTTTCTCCTTTGACTTAAAAATAGTCTATCACTGCCCTTAAGGCGATTAACGGCTTTTCTTGAGTACAACTCTTTTTATTTGAGCCCTTCTGCTATCATAAGAAGAGTCTAAAGGGGGCGCAATGGCAACAACAGCACGAGGACTTAGATACCCTCTAGCGGCAGATACCCCTGCCGTGCATACTGATATTAAAAACCTAGCAGACGATTCAACTGCTGAGTTTGATGATTTTCAATATATGGAACTTATGAAGGCTAACTAATGGCTGTAACTCCTAAAATCTTAGCGAGAACTGCTGCCGCAACCTCGCCTACTACTTTATATACAACTCCAGCCGCAACGACTACTATCGTTACACAAGTAACTGTCGCAAATACCTCGGGGGGTAGTGAAACTTTTACTTTATCTTTTGATGGTTTTGCCGCCTTCACTACTAAGTCAATAGCCGCAAATACAACTACGACTTTTAGTATGAAGCAAGTGTTAGTAGCAACCGATGTAATTACTGGCTCGGCTTCTTCAGCAGATATCAATTTTCATATTAGCGGAGTGGAGATAGCGTAATGGCGACCTTTACTAACAAAGTCCTTCATAGAGCAGCCGCACAAACTGGTTCCTCAACTCTTTATACTGTTCCTGCTTCAACTACCACTATCGTGAATAGCATCATTGTTCATAACGAAGGAGGCACAACTCGTACTTACACACTCTCATTAAATAGCGTTCAGTTATTTGGTACTGTAAGCATTACTGCTAACGATACCCACCAGTACGAAATTGCCCAACCATTACTAACTACGCAAACTATTACAGGTAATGCTTCTCATGCTGATGTTAAGTTTCATATTTGTGGCATAGAGATTGCGTCTTAATTATGGCATTTACTTACATTGACCCAACTTCAGGGAACAGGGATAAAATTAGATTTTTAATAGGAGATACTGATTCAACTGATTTTCATTTACATGATGCAGAAGTAACTTACCTATTTGATACTTGGGGTAATGTCTATAAAGCAGCAGCCTACGCAGCAGAAATTATTGCAGCCAAATATGCTCATAAAACAAATTATTCAAGAAGTATAGGCGATCTATCAATATCTGAATCCTATGCTACTTCTGCCCAAGAATTCCGGGAACTTGCTAAAAATCTAAGAGCACAAGAATTAGAGAAGTTTCCGCCTACTGTTAAAATAAACGCACAGGCAATTATGTCTACTGCTGATAAGACAGTAACAACCTATAATACCGATTTCTATACAGGAATGCACGACTACACAGTATAAACTGGGGGCATTATGACCTATATTGCAGGACAGCCCAATCATTGGCTAGACGACATGACCGATACTATTACGGTCTATAAAGCAACTACTCTTAATAACTATGGCTCGAAATCAATAAGTGGCGTAGGCACCAACTTTTCTTGTCGTGTAATTTCAGATGTTGCAACTACTCGTGACGAACAAGGCAATCAAGTTGTTGAAGGAGGAACTCTTTACATACTTTCGGACGCTAATATTGAAGTTGGTGACAGATTAGATTTGCCGGGAAATAACGCAGACCCTAGAATACTTAGCGTAGATAAGGTAAGTTATAGCGCAAATGGAACTCCAGCAGTTCATCATACTAAAGTAAGGTTTGGTTCTATCGGTGGCTAAATATGAAGTATCTTTAGATTCAAAAAAACTTATGGAACTACTCGCTATTGGTGGGCCAAAGACTATTGCCACACTTGGGCAAGCACTTTACCGCGAAGGCGCAATAATATTTGAGGAAAGCCAAGATGAGGTTCCTCTTGATACAGGTAACTTGCGGGCTTCTGGAAAATTGGGACTTCCGAAGGTAGAAGGAAAAGATGTTGTTGTTGAGATTTCTTACGGAGGGGCAGCAGCAGATTACGCTGTCATTGTTCACGAAGATTTAGAGATGAACTTCCGTAATGGCAAGAAAGCGAAGTACCTAGAAGACCCACTTAAAAGGCGTATAAAGGGCATGGATGGGCGATTACTGCTTGCGGTTAGAAAGGCTATGGGTCTCTAAGTGGCAAGCGTATTAGAGGCTCTAGGGACCTATATCGACACAAATAGAGGTGACCTGACCATAGGAACTAATCTATTCCTTTCAAAGATGCCAGACACTCCAGATGTTTGCGTATGCGTATATGAATTACAAGGAACTGTTCCGCTTATGACTTTTGGTGCTACCGCTATACAGGTAGATAGACCAAGTGTCCAAATATCTGTCAGGGCTGCGAGAGATGATTATGCGACAGCAAGAGACCTTGCCCAAGCACTAAGAACACTAGTTTCGGGCATAGTAAATGTAACCTCTTCCGGTGTGACCATACTGAGAGTTGAGCCAACAGGAAGTTTTTATCCCCTTTCTGTGGATCAACTTGAAAGACCTCGTGTCGTGTTTAACTTGGATTGCCATGTTGGGGTATAGACTTGGAGCCGTCAGAGAGTAAGAAAGACATTTACGGAAGGGGTAACAACCGTGACGAAGTCCCAAGATGTTGGAGATGTAATCGAATTCTCGCGGAATATCTCACAAGACCGTGGAAACTCAACTGCGGAAGATGTAAAGCCACAAATCAGCAACTCGCTTAGTTTAGATGCAGCAATAGATAATTTCATACCAGCCAAAAAAGGTAATGGTATGACTTGTTCAGTTAAAAAAACTTTAGAAAGTTTAGAAGAACCGACAAGAAATAAGTTAATTGCTTTAATGGAAAATCCAGAAGTTCTATCTTTAGACTTAGTGAATTTATTAAAAGCACATGGATACTTCGTTAGCGCAGAAGTAATGCGACGCCATAGAAGAAGAGCAAAAGGCGGTGGTTGTTCTTGTCCAATCTAGATGAAGAAATGGACAGACTACTTAAAACTTCTAATAATCCAACCAACGAACCTAGATTAAATAAAATAGGAGCAGAGTGGCAAGCAGGAGTTATTTGGAATGGCGATGAAGGAACAATAACTACTACAGCATTACCTTTAGAAGAAGCACCAAACTGGGACGCGATACTTAGAATATGGGGACTTGACCCAGAAAACTTCAGAGTAGTTGAACCTGTTTTATTTAATGTTTGGGGTAATCCAGATGGTGCACTTAATCGCCAATGGAAAGGTAAAGTAGTTCAAATAAAAGACGATAATAAAAAAGAAGATTTAACAAAGTTAGAAAATGAAATAAAAAAATATAAACCAAATCTTAAAACTTCTTTCACTGGTGAAGGTGCTTTAATCGTAGTTTTATCTGACTGGCAAATAGGTAAAGCAGACGGAGATGGATTAAAAGGAACTATTGAAAGAATATTGAATGCGATAGACAAAGTAGAAGTTAGAATTAAAGAATTAGAAAAACTGAAAAGACCTATTGGCAAATTAATCGTATTGTGGACAGGAGATTCTATAGAGGGTTGCGTAGGTCATTACGCCCAACAAACCTTTTCAGTTGAATTAGATAGGCGCGACCAAGTAAAAATTGCTAGAAGACTGTTAAGAGATGCTTTAATGAGATGGAGTAAATACTTCAATGAAGTTCAGGTATTAGCAGTAGGTGGCAATCATGGAGAAAATAGAAACAATACAGGCAAGTCTTATACAACCCTTAATGATAATGATGATGTAGCCATAGTTGAACAGGTGGCAGAAATCCTTGAAACTAATCAAGAGGCTTTTGGGCATATCCAGTTTGCTATACCGAAAGATAGATTAAGTATTACAGTAGAAGTTGCTGGTTGGGTACTCGGAATTACGCATGGTCATGCAGCAAGAAGAGGTGGTCAGGGAGTAGAGCAAAAGTTAAGAAGATGGCTAGAAGGGCAGGCATTAGGTCGTCAACATGTAGGTGGAGCAGATGTATTAGTTTCAGGTCATTTTCATCATTTTAGAATTGCCGACTGGGGTGGTTGTGTTTGGCTACAAGCACCAGCAATGGATGGCGGAAGTGATTGGTGGAAAGAAATAACTGGTGAAAAATCTGAATCAGGTGTTTTAACATTTTGTATGTACCCTGAAATTAGAGTTACGGATATTGCATTACTTAAGTAAGTCTAACCACAATCTTGTAGTAGTTAGTGGTAATCTAATAATAACGAGTCCACCGAGACCCCACTACATATAGTACCCATTGAGGTCCAAGGTAGTTGGGTTGGTGTTGCCCTAAGGAGGCTTACATGACCCAATACCGCGCAGTAGTGGGAATTGATTACCCGCCAAATAAGCGAGTTGAAGCAGGAGAATTAGTAAGCGACCTGCCCGAAAAATCTGCTGTTTGGCTTCTTGCAAACAATATGATTGAAGAAGTAGATGGCAAAAAATCATCTAAAAAATCCGCACCAGTTGAAGTTGTAGATGAAATTAAAATCAGTGATGGCGTTGATCCAGCCGAAGCCAAAACAATAATTGAAGTGGCTGAAGAATTGAAAGGTGAATAACTATGCCTACTTTCAGACATGGTAAAGGGGCTGTTGTCCTAAGTAATCAATTTGATTTGTCTGGGTATCTAAACAGTGTTACCACATCTAATGCTATAGAAATACCTGAAACAACTACATTTGGTTCAACTGATCGGTCATACATTACAGGACACACAGATGGTTCTATAAGTTTTGAAGGTTTATTTGATGGAACAACTAATGGAGTAACTGTCGGCGCAACCGCCGATGGTATAGATAAAATTCTTTCCGATGCGTTAGGTTCAGACACAGCCCGAGTCATGTCGGTTACTGGAGATGGAGCAACGATTGGAAGGAGAGCGGTATTGGTTAATGCTAAAAGTACTTCTTATGAAGTTGCTTCACCATTGACTGATGTCGTAGCAATTTCAGGCGAAGCAGTTGCCGACTCTGGTTTAGATTATGGTGTTTGGTTAGCAGGAAATGCTTCTGTATCAACCACCTTAAACGCAACCTCGGTAGACAATGCTGCTAGTTCAGCAAATGGTGGGGTGGCACATTTACATGTAACTGCGAACACTCGCAATGGGACTACCGTAGCGAAGATCCAAAGTTCAGCCGATAACTCAACATTTGCAGACCTTGTCACCTTCACAACAATTTCAACCACCACAGTTACTTCAGAAAGAGTAGTTGTTGCGGCTGGAACTTCTGTACCTCGTTATTTAAGAGCGCAAGTAACTCCAGCAGGAAGTACTGGCGCCTTAACTGTATCTATCGCATTCTCAAGGAGATAAAAAATGCCAACATTTAGACATGGTAAATCTGCTGTATTCAAAGTAGACAATTCAGCAGGTACTCTTACCGATATCAGTAATACACTTAATTCAGTTTCATTTCCACGAGAGGCAGAAGTTTTAGAAACTACCTCTTTTGGCTCATCAGATAGAACCTATATTGTCGGATTCAAAAACGGCACATTCAGTATTGAAGGTTCATTTGATGCGACTGTTGATGCTCACTTATCAGGAATCCTTGGTCAAGACGCTACTGTGTCTTTTGAACATGGACCTGAAGGTTCTACATCAACTTTCACTAAGTACACAGGTGAGTGCATTATGACCGCATATGAAACATCTGTCGGAGTAGATGACGTAGTTTCTTACTCAGCAGAGTTTCAAATCAGTGGCGCTGTAACTCGCGGTACTTACGCATAACAATCAAAATAGTAGTAGAATCCCGCTGACCGAGTCCAACGAGACCAAAAGGAGAAATCGTGTCCATTAGAGACCAAATCTTATCCGCTCAGGATATTCCATCAGAAATGGTGGACGTACCAGAGTGGGGTGTTAAAGTAGAAGTTCGTGGTATGACTGGAGCAGAGCGCACTCGTATCATGGATTTAGCAATAGATAACAAAGGTGGAGTTAATCTACAATTTGTTTATCCTGAAATAGTAATTGCGACCTCTTTTGATATTGAAAAAGGGGAACAAATCTTTAAGCCAGCAGACCGAGATGCTTTATTAGCCAAAGCCGCAACAGCATTAGACCGCTTAGCAGCAGTTGGTATGAGGTTATCGGGATTCACCCAAGAAAGCGCCGATGAGGTGGGAAAAGATTCCTCCGTAACGGCTATAGAAGATTCGTCTTCGAACTAGCAGAACGCCTTGGTCGAACTGTCGAAGAACTTCTATACGGCAGTTCAACCTATAAGGCTATTTCCGCTTATGAATTATCAGAGTGGGAAGCGTTAGAGCGGTTGCGGATATGGGAGCAAGAACAAGCAGCTAAAAAAAGAAGGTGAATATAAATGGCAGTGATTGATTTACTCGCTCGCCTCAAGGCGGACACTAGTCAATTCATTGCCGGTATGGAGAAGGCTGCTCGCGCAACGGATAACTTAAACAAATCTGCGGATAAGTCTCGAATTGGTGTAGATAATTTAGGTAAAGTATTCAAAAGGGTAGCAGCCACTTCACTTGCACTTTATGCAGTCAAACTAGGTCGTGATTCAGTTCAAGCAGCGACAATAGCAGGTCAAGCGCAGTATAGATTAAGAAAATTACTATTAAATACAAACGGCGCCTCTGAAGAACAGATACAGATATTAAATGGACAAGGTAAAGCCCTTGAGTCATTAACAGGTATTTCAAAAGAAAATATCACAGTAATTCAATCTCAGTTAGCCACATTTGATTTACATGGAAGTACTATTGGTAGATTGACTCCTGCTATTTTAGATTATGTAGTAGCAGAAAAAGGAGCAGCAGCAAGTGCTGATGAGTTTAGAACGCTCACTAATGGTCTTGCTCAGGCGTTACAAGGTAATTTTGGTTCATTAACTAAAACTGGTTTCATAATTGATGCTAATACTAAAAAGATGATTAGTTCTGGAAATGAAACTCAAAGGTCAGAAGCCATCGTTAAAGTCCTTAGTTCTACTTACCGAGGTTTTGCTGAAAATGCTTTAACACCAGCACAGAAGGCTCAAAGAGAATTTACTAGAAGTGTTAATGAAACAAAGGAGGCTCTTGGTAGAGCATTACAGCCAGTAATAGGTGCGGTTGCCACAACAATTAGTAGTACATTCACCCCAATTTTGACTCAGTTGCAAGCAAAACTTGCTGACGGAAAAGCCATTGAAAGATTTATCACTTTAATCAAAGGCTTAGCAGTAGATATTACAGATTTTGCGAAAACAATGGGAGCAGTATTTGTACCAATATTTACTTCGGCAATTAAAATAGCAATCGGCGCGTTAATAGGATTCATCAAAGTATTAGGTTCTATAGGAAGATTTATTAAAGATAATTCAACCTTCTTTACTATCGCTGCAACAGCAATCATATCTTTTGTACTTGCTACTAAGGCTGCAAAAATAGCAGGAATGCAATTAGGTAAAGTTTTATTTAATATTAAAAAAGCCCAACAAGCGTACGCGTTCTTTACTTATGCATCAACTGGTGCTACAACAAAGTTTGCTTTTGCCATGAAAACATTGGGTAATGCTTTCCGTGCAAACCCAATAGGAATAATTATCACGGCTCTTTCAGTAGTAGCGATGGGTTTCAAACTCGCTTGGGAGAAATCAACGACATTTAGAAAGGTAGTAGTCGGCGCAATACAAATGGTGGTCAAAGTAGTTGCTAAAGCATTTGAAATATTAGGTAAACTTCCTGGAGGGCTGGGTGACTTCTTTGATGAGGCAGCCGTTAAAGCACAAGACTTCGCAAAGGGATTAGAAAAATATAAAACCATTACTAAAAAAACTGTTGATAGTATAAATAAAGATGTTTCTAACAAGATTAATCCAGACGGACTTGGCACAACAGACAGAAATATAATCAATGACAAAGTGAGAAAAGCAGCAGAAGTAGCAGCCAAAAAATTAGCGGAAGCGAAACAAAACTTAAAAGAAGCCACAGCGTCTTACAACGACTTCATTAAATATGAATTTTCAGATAAGTTTACAGAAAGTGCAGAATCAGCCAGAGGAGCAATACTTGATTCATTAGATAAAGTAGCAGCAGTATTTGAAGCCAAGGGCAAAATGTTAACTGGCTCTGCTTTGGCTAAATTGAGAAAATCTTTCGATAAATTAAATGATGTTATTAGGGGATTTATTCCACAAGCAGAAGCCAATGCTGTTGCTTTAGAAGCAGTTACTAAAAAATTAGAAGATGCGCAAAGTGCTTACCAAGACGCACTTAAGAGTAGGGCAGAAGGTGCTTCCCAACTTGCTGATATTTTACGCAGACCTTTCGGTGAGCCAAGTGAGTTAACAAGAGCATTATCAAGCGCAGAAGCAGATGTAGGTTCTATTATCAGTATGTACGATAAATTAGCCGAGTCGATAAATGAACGATACGCTGGTATTGATCCTGCAGCAAGTCAGAGAATGATAAAGTTTTTAGAGTTGCAAACTAAACAACTGATAGTACTTGCTAAACGCCGAGAAGTTGCAGTAAAAGTATTAGAGCAAGCCCAAAAGAACCTTGAAGATGTACTAAGTGAACAAGCAGACTTTAATAAAACAATAGCAGGTAATTTGCGTTCTTACGCAACCGCTTTAGTTGATTTATCCAAGGCTGATAGTGCAGCAGTTTACAACGTAGCAAGGACAGCAACTGGTTTCGTGATTTCCCAAATTAAGGCTTCTTCTTCTGGCATTGAGTCTATAACAAAACAATTACAAGACAGATTGAAGATGATAACTTCCTTCTCGGCAAACATTAAGAAATTACTTTCAGCAGGACTGAACCAAGATTATGTTCGACAATTATTAGAAGCCGGACCTGAAACTGCTTCATTAACTGCTCAAACCTTAACCGAAGCGAGCGCAGAGCAAATTGCTTCTATCAATTCTCTGTATAGTCAAATCAACTCTGCTTCAACTACTTTCGGTACAGAAATGGCTACTGTCTTTTATGGTAATGCGGTAAGTATGGCTCAGGCTTTTGTTACTGGCGCACAAGCCGAAGTTGACTCAATAAATGCTCAAATGACTTTTATTAAAGATTCTATTGCCACTATTTTGGCTCCACTAAGAGATGAAGGATATTCATTAGGTACTGACTTAGCATTGAACATGGTAAATGCCCTTGAAAACCAAAGAGCATCTCTAGTTGCGACTGCTCAAAGTATTGCTGAACAAATAGTGGCTGTTATTGCTGCTGCGTTTGCTCAAATTGGTGGTTTTACTAGAACAACTGGTGCTGGCGGTGGTGGTGGTGTGTCAAATAAAACTGCTACACCTAATCCCGGAAAAGTCAATTCAAGTACATTTACCTATGGTTCAGGGAACCCAATGTTTGGTGCACTATCAAGTAGGAAGGGGTCTAACTTTACTTATGGGTCAGGAAACCCTAATGTAACAGTTAATATCCAAACTCAAAAAGTAACTCCAACTGTAACTCCTAATACAGTTTCTTCTGCTGTTTCTAAATACTACAATTACAGGCGAGGTAGATAATGGCGGTAACAACAGTAAGACCTAATGCTGTAGTCACAGGTGCAGGCAATTTTGACAATACTGGTGGTGCTGCTTCAATTTTCGAAGCACTAAATGATAATAGCGATTCTACTTTTATTACTAAAAAATCCGCTGTAGTTGGAGAAGGTTCTATTATTATTGATTTTGGAACGACGACTTTGACTGCTAGCGAAAAAGTAAAAAGAATACGAGCAAGGGCTAGAATAAAAACCGATGCTGCTGGCACTGGAAAGTTGAATGTTTATCTTGGAGCAAATATAAATAATCAAAATTACTATCATAGCCCTTTACAACTTAGAGGAAATTATGGTTCTATCACAACTTTAGAAGGTGCTTATCAAGTTGCTGCACCAGATGGCTCCGCGTGGACACAGACTACTGTTAACAACCTGAGAACTAAAGTTACCGAATATCAGGATTCTACAAATAGAAGTAATGTTTATGAATTGTATATCGATGTTGATATCGCGACTAAACCTACTGTAACTGTTGTTACTCCCAATGGAACAGTGACTACAACAGCCAGCCCTGCCGTTTCATGGGATTACACCGATACTGATGGTGATAGCCAAAGTTATTATCAAATAAAAGTATTTACTGCGGCTCAATATACAGCAGGAGGTTTCGATCCTGAAACTTCCACTTCGACTTATGACTCAGGTGAAATTGCAGGTTCAGATACAGATGCAGTAGTAAATGATTTATTAGCAAATGGAACTTATAGGGCATATGTAAAAGTCGCAAAAAATATCAACAACGAACCTTTTTATAGTGATTGGGGTCAAAGTGGATTCACAATGAATTACACAGGACCTACCGCACCGACTCTTGCTGCTGTATTTAATACTGATGACAACGATGTAGATTTAACGGCAACTGGCGCAGCGCCTACAGGTTTCGTCAGTCAAGTATTTGATATTCAAAGGTCTGACGACTCTGGTGTTACTTACAACAGCGTTCGTAATGGCGGAGAATTAACTCCTAATGGAAGTTATGTAGCCACAGTCGCGGATTATGAAGCGCCTAGGGGTGTTAGTGCTTATTACAGAGTTAGGTCAGTAGCGACAGATGCAAACGGAGTAGAATTCCCTTCGGCTTATAGTTCGGTGGTACAAGTATTCGTCACAAATGATGAGACTTGGTGGTTCAAAGCAATAACCAATACCGCAATAAATATAGGTGGAGTGCGAGTATTGGCGCAGTTGGATACAAATATAGATGAGCCAAATACAGTTTTTAGACCTTTAGGTGAAACTAGACCTATAGTCGTTGCGGGACCATTACAAGGTGAAGACGGTATTTATTCAATTAAGACATTAACTGAAGATGAGTGGGACGACCTGTATCCTATAATTGAACACCAAGGAACTTTATTAGTTCAAGACCCATTACTTAATCAAAAGTTAATTAGAGTTATAGGCAGAACTTGGTCTGCTGAGTCCACTCAAAATGGAGTTATTTTTAGAGATGTAGAATTGGCTTATGTTGAGGTGGAAGAATAATGTATCCAACCTCGGACGAGTTTCGAGAAGCAATCGCTACAAGCCATATAGCAGTAAGTAAGGCGGAAGTATGGTCAGGCGAAAATCGCTTATATGAAGAATTGTATATTGAAAGCGGAACAGTTGAAGTGAACACTTCTAGTGCCGTGCGCCGCACATGCCAAGTAACTTTAATTACAGACAGAACGGACGAAAACTTAGTGCCTGATAATCAATTTGATTTACTTACTCCCTTCGGAAACGAGTTAAGGCTTTATAGAGGTGTCGAATTTAACGATGGAACTAGGGAGTATGTACCTCTAGGGGTTTTCGTAATCACAGATGTGAATATAAGTGATAAAAATGAAGGGGTAATTATTGAACTGACAGGTGAAGACAGAGCCTTAATTATTTCAAGGAATAAATGGACTTCACCTTTTCAAGTAACTTCAGGCGCTTTAGAAACTGCCATTGAAAATCTTTTAGAAAATAGATACCCCGGAGTTATTGTTGCCTTACCTACCACTAATGTTACTGTGAATCAAATTATTTTAGGCACCGAAAAAGATAACGACCCTTGGCAAGACGCGGTTGAACTTTGCCAATTAGTCGGTTTTGATTTATTCTTTGACCCGACAGGCACAGTAGTTATGAAACAGTTCCCAACTTTAGACGGAACTAGTCCTATCGCGACTTTCGTAGAAGGCTCAGGAACTACTGTTACCGCTTTGAATAGGAACCTTAGTACCAAAGAAACCTTCAATGGTGTTATTTATTATGTAGAAGGAACTAATGTATCTAGCCCAATTAGAGTAGAAGTGTGGGACGAAGACCCAAGTAGCCCGACATATAGATACGGCAAATTTGGTCAAGTTCCTACTTTTGTTGATTCTAACGTTTTGAGCAGTTCGGCTGCTGCTATTACTGCTGCAACTTTACTATTGAATACTTATATTGGCGCTCAAGAAAAAATAAATTGGGAAGGTATTGTTAATCCAGCCCTAGATGTACAAGATATAGTTTATGTCAAGACTGAAGGCGCGAAAGTAGACAGAATAGTTATTTTAGATAGTTTGAGTATTCCCTTATCTTCAACCGAACCCATGACAGCAACAGCCAGAACTGTTAGACTAGTTTCTAGTGGCGAGATTTACACATAAAGGAAACTATGGAATTTAATAATATAGTCGCGAAAATAGTAGCCCAAAATGCTAGATTAGATATTGCGCAAGCCGAAGTCACAGTGGTAACAGCAGGTCCACCTGCGACTGTTACTATTAAAATTAGTGGTGATATCAACCCTATTAGCGATATTAGATATTTATCTAGTTATACCCCCACAGTGACAGATGTAGTTTTCTGTTTAGTGAACAAAGGGGATATATTAGTTTTAGGCAAACTAGCATAATTTATTTATGTCTATACTTAAATAGTCTTGCTTATTAGGTATTCTTTACCTTATGACTACTCATCAATATGTCGAAATTGTCGCAGCAACCACCGCTTCACTTTTAGGTGTATTGACTATACTCAGTAAGTTCATATGGAGACCTATGAAAAAAAATATCAGCAGAGATATAATAGAAATGCTTGACGAAAGACTTAAACCAATGGAAGTCCAATTGAGTCAGTTATCTCCCAATGGGGGTAGTAGTCTTGCTGATAGAGTGATAAGATTAGAAGAACGCCAAGCAGGTGTTGTAAGTCGTATAGACGATATTTATGACATAGTCAAACAGTTGGCTGTTAAGGAGTAGTTATGAAGTTAAATAAAACAGCACTTGAAAGTTATGCAAGACATTTATTAGGGGCAGTAGTTTCTGCCATTGCTGCCATAGGAGCATTGACCGGACAATCGCCAGTAGATTTTTCAAGCGGTGACTGGTGGGCAGTCGCCAATTCAGTATGGGTGGCTGTAGTGCCAGTAGCGATAAGATACATAAATAAACAAGATCCCGCATTTGGTCGTATCGCAGAAGCGGTAGCGAAAGAGGCAGGAAAGAAGATAAAGTCCAAGTCAAGACCAAGTAAAAAATAACAAAAAAGTAATATAAGAAACTTCGGCTAGGTAGCCCGATTAGGGTCGCCTAGTCGATTTTTTATTTATAGCCTTTACCATTGGAGTATGACCACAATCATTGCAGTCCAGCAAAAAGATAAAGTTCTTTTTGGGGCTGATAGCCAAGTAACATCTAACAATGGTCGCGTACAACGCCATAAAGAAATGATTAAAATAAGTCAACGCGGACCATTTATTATTGCTGGTAGTGGTGAATGTGCACCTTGCGATATTGCTCAACATATCTGGAATCCACCGCGACCAACTGGAAATGAGTGGAAAGACTTATATCATTTCATGATAGCCAAAGTAGTGCCTTCACTCAAAGCCTGTTTCAAAGAAAATGAATACAAGTGGGACGTAGATGAAGATGAAGCAAAGTTCTGTTTTTTGATAGCCATAGCGGGGCAGGTTTTTGAACTGTCAGACGATATGAGTATTTCATTAAATGATACAGGGTTCTATGGAGTAGGTTCTGGTTCTAGTTATGCGATAGGTGCTCTCGAAGCAGGGGCTTCTCTGTCAGAATCCTTAGAAATTGCCGCAAGAAATGATGCGTATACTAGTTCTCCCTTTATATACTACGAACAGCCCCAACATAAGAAAACTGCTAAAAGGAGGTAAAATTGGTTGCTTCAGGTAAAAATCAAATTATAGGTAGGTCATTTATGCAAAAGATGATTAGCATAACTAAACGAATCATAGCCGTTTTTTTAGCAAGCGGTTTATCGGTAATTGGTGCTGGTGCTCTTATAGGTATTGATACGATTAAAGCCGTAGTATTGGCTGGCACACTTGGTGTGGTTACAGTAGTAGAACAGTTGGCTAGGTCTTTCCTAGTTGATGGTAAATTAACTAATGCTGAAATAAACGAAGCCTTTGCAGATGTAGATAATAAAACAGCCAACCGCAAAGGAAAGTAATGGAAAAAGTATTCATAATTTATAGCGCTATGGCTATCGTAATCTCTTTTATAGCCTTCAAAGCGGATAAGTTTGATAAAGGTTTCAAACCTAATGCTAAAGATGGCGATGGTGATGGGTATATTCAAGACGGAACTCGCTGGCAACGTAAGGCGAAAAGGTAATGACATCAAAAGTTCCTCGGCATGATGGTTTTAATAAGTGGCAAATAAAAGACGGTTATATTGTGTTAATGCTTAAAGATGGTAGAGTAGCGAAAAGGGTAGAAAAATATCAACCGAAATTAAAGAAAGGTAAATAATGGCGGAGTTGGGTACAGCAGAAAAGTTAATTGAAATAGCAAAAGCAGAAATTGGAACTATTGAAGGTCCAAAAGAAAATGAAACTAAATACGGTAAATTTGCTAAAGCAAACTTTCTGCCTTGGTGTGGTTCTTTTGTTATGTGGTGTGCTGATCAAGCAGGAGTTAAAGTTCCAAATTGCGTTTCAACACTGGCTGGAGCAAAAGCATTTCAGAAAAATAAAACTTGGTTTGAGGGTGAAGATGTAAGACCTTTTCCCGGAGATATTGTTTTCTTCGATTTTCCCGGAGATGGAGTAGATAGAATATCCCACGTCGGTATCGTAGTTAAAAATAATGGAGACGGAACAGTAACTTGCGTAGAAGGTAATACTGCTTCAGACAAGAAGGGCGACCAAAGAAATGGTGGCGAAGTATGTTTGAAAATCAGAGCATATCAAAAGAAAAATAGAAGCAAGTTGAAACCAAATCTACCTGTTGCTATTGTTGGCTTTGGAAGACCCAAGTTCAAATAATTGAAGCGCGTTTAGAAAATATGTCTGCCCTCAACTGTATTTTAAGTGACTCTTCTCTAAGATAAGCAATTCTTTCTTTATCTCGAACAGGGTCAAGTAAGTCTATTTGTTGGTCGATATCAGCCAACTCGTTCAGACAGGTGCGAACAAAGCCACCGTAATAGGTCGCATGCATTTTGCCTCCTTCTGGAATATAATTGTGACAGGTCAATTCGATGTAATCAAGGTGTAAAGACCATGTCTATCAAAAAGATATTATTGAAAAACTGGATTCGGCTGTCGTTTGTGTGATATAAATGCTACTACAATTACAACTAAAGAATGGAATATTATGTCTGCTACCGCTATTGTCAATGGGGAAAGAATAAAAGCACTACGCAAGGCTAAGTTTATTACCCAGTCTGCGTTGGCAGATATGGTTGGAATACGACCTGAAAGCCTGTGTAGGCTAGAGAAGAGTAAGCCAGCCAAATTCTCTACAATACTTAAATTAGCGGAAGTATTAGGCGTAGAGCCTTCTCATTTAATTTCTAAGTAGATTATTACGCCCTATCACCGAAAGCCCGCCAAAACCGCCTCCAAGCCCTTTTAACCCCTATCCCAGTTGGGGGGGCGAGGGGGCTTAAAACCAAAGCCAGTCAAGCGTTTTTGGGGGTAGCGCAGGGCAGGGTGAGCCTGTATAATGAAGGGGTAGGCACGGCTGGATTTTTAGAATCCCCAAGGGGCAAAATCCAAAAGTGAAAAAACTACAGTCAGGGATAAAACTCTGGTGAACTTAGGAAGTCATTAAATCCCTAGGGAACTTCTTAAGGTGACAGAAAAGATTATTACCTGATAATTACATAGTGAAGGGATAGTCAAAGGAAACTCTTTGAGAAGTCTCAGCATCCTAAATCGTTACAATAATTTGGGTGCTCGTAAAAGCGAACTTAACAAGACTGATTCATTTCAAAGATTACTACTTGGTCAATCAAGATAATACGACGACTTAGCCAGTTCTAGGTGAGGATATTACTTTCGCGATAACTGTGTTAGTTCCACTAACAAAAGAGCGAGTGATAAAAGTGATTCCGGTCGCAACGGTAAAGAGATTAGACCTACGGCGAATGACTTCAAACTGTAAATTCAAATATATCAACAAACTATCTTGCGGTAGTAAGTTGTGCAACTAATTATATAAGACGAAACACGCAGCATCCTGTTGCGTGTCTTGCGGTATGTGCCGCAACTGAAGAGTCTATTCAGAAAACGAAAGGGTAA
>Ga0169931_10004215_pt1 | contig 22444 bp, 26 predicted proteins | sample Kivu_15m_20L_FD_129675 | JGI IMG/M metagenome (GOLD analysis project Ga0169931, IMG submission 129675) | Freshwater microbial communities from Lake Kivu, Western Province, Rwanda to study Microbial Dark Matter (Phase II) - Kivu_15m_20L... | ecosystem: Environmental > Aquatic > Freshwater > Lake...
CCAGGCCAGGAGAGCGTCTGCCCGGCGATGCCTTGCAGTGTGCGCGAACGCTGAAGCCCGCCCCGCATCAGTTCCTCGAAACGGGTCGCATGGCTGAACTGCAGCCCGCCGGGCGGTCCATCCTTGAGCTCCGAGGCAAGGCGGTTCAGCGCGTCGCGTACGACCTGCCTGACCGCCCTCCGCTGGGCGAAAGCAGCCTCGCGCACCCGACCGTTGCGAACGAACGCCGCGTCGGTGAGTCCCTCGAAGAACTCGGCGTTCAACCTTCCGTTGCCCATGATCCGCGAAGGCAGCCCGTTCCCCCGCAGCAGCGTCTCGAGGACCTTGCGCACCGGGACCCTGGCCAGGTCCCCGGCTGGGGCGTGCATGGCTGCCGGCGGCGACCGATCCGCCGCCCGTCCGACCGGCAACGATGAAGAGACCCCTGATCCCACCGGACGAACCGCCACATGAGCTCCCTGGCCGCAACGGGCGCCGCGACCTGTCGCCGTCGGCCAGAACGGTTCCATACCAGCGCGAATCGCGCCTAGCTGGGGCCAACCCCAGGTCGTATCCGGCAGCGCCGGTGTGCCTGCGCAGCTCCGCTCGCGTGGCCGCGCGAACCCACCGGCAACCCACCGTACCGACGCGTACCGCCGGCGGCGTAGGAACGCGCCTGCGGGTGGGGCCGTTGCCAGCGTCGCGTTCGGACGGGGCTTCGAAAGCGACTGCGCCCGCAACGAGCGCAGTCGCTGCACGATCCGCAGCAGGCGAGTCGGGGCGCGCTGGCGCTGCGAGGGCGGATGGGTTTGCGCCTGGACTCCCTTCGCGTTCGGTACCATCGGACTTCACCACGACATCACCAGGAGATCCCATCATGTCGCCGACCCGTCGGGCGCTCGCATCGCTCGCCTTCTCGACCATCGCCGTCCTGCTCACGCTCACCGCCATCCTGACGGCGCCCGCGGCGCAAGCTCAGGCGCAGGGCAAGTCGCGGCTGCAGACGATCCTCGAGCGCGGCACGCTGCGGGTGGGCACCACCGGCGACTTCAACCCCATGTCGGTGCGTGACACCACGACCAACGCTTACCGCGGCTTCGACATCGAGGCGATGGAACAGCTGGCCCGCGACATGGGCGTCAAGATCGAGTTCGTGCCGACCGAATGGGCGACGCTGGTGCCCGGGCTCATCGCCGGCCGCTACGACATCTTCGCCGGCGGGTCGTCGCTGAACATGGCCCGAGCCCGGACGGTGGCCTTCACCGACCCCTACCTGGAGGCCGGCACCGTCCCGGTCGTGCAGCGCGCCAACGCCGCCCGCTTCGGCGACTGGTCCGCGATCAATCAGAAAGGCGTCAACGTCGCGGTGCTGCTCGGCACGGTCTTCGAGGAACAGGCGAAACGGCACTTCCCGAACGCGAGCGTCAAGTCGATCGAGAAGCCGGCCAACGGCTACCAGGAGGTGCTCGCCAACCGCGCCGATGCGACGATCACCAGCAACATCGAGGCGTCGACCCTGGTGAAGACCTATCCGAACCTCGCGATCGTCGGCGCCCGCGGTGACATGCGCGACAAGCGGCCGTTCGCCTACCCGGTGCAGCAGGGCGATCCGACCTGGGTCACTTTCCTCAACAACTGGATCGCACTCAAGAAGTCGGAAGGCTACTTCGACGCCCTGGAGGCGAAGTGGCTGGGTCGCTGACCCAGGTCCCCACGCGCCGTCTTCCGCTCGAAGGCGCGCCCGCCCGCGCGCTGGTCCTGATCGCCCTGGCGCTCGTGCTGGCCGGATGCGCCCGCACCGACTACACGTGGGGCTGGTACGTGCTGGACCCCACCCACCCGAAGGGCGGGGCCCACCTGCGCTTCCTGCTCAGCGGGCTGTGGGCGACGATCTCGATCGCCTCGTGCGCGCTGCTGGTCTCGGTCGTGCTGGGGGTCGCGCTCGCGGTCGCCGGACTCTCCCGGCACCGGCTGCTGCGCGCGGTCAATCGCGTCTACGTCGAGGTGTTCCGCGCGATCCCGCTGCTCGTGCTGCTGCTGTGGGTCTACTACGGACTGCCGGTCGTGCTCGGGCTGAGCCTCGGGGTGTTCGCCGCCGGCGTGCTCAGCCTCGCGCTGTCGGACGCGGCCTTCGAAGCCGAGGTGTTCCGCGCCGGCATCCAGTCGGTGCCGTGCGGGCAGCTCGAGGCCGCCGAGACGCTGGGGCTGTCCGGCGGACAGAAGTTCCGCTACGTCGTGCTGCCGCAGGCGATCCGCTCGATCCTGCCCGCGCTGGGCAATCAGTTCGTGTACGTGCTGAAGATGAGTTCGCTGGTGTCGGTGATCGGCTTCCAGGAACTCACCCGCCGGGCCAACGAGCTCAACGTGACCGAGTACCGGCCGCTCGAGATCTACACGTTCCTGGTCGTCGAGTACCTGGTGCTGATCCTGATCGCGTCTTGGCTCGTGCGGCGCCTGGAGGCGCGCATGGCGCGCGGCGGCGCCCGGTGAGCGGGTTCGCGCTAGCGGCGCAGGATCCGCCCGAGGAACTGCCGACAGCGTTCGGTCTTCGGAGCGCTGAAGAATTCGGACGGCGGCGCCGCCTCGACCACCTCGCCCCGGTCCATGAAGACGATCCGATCCGCGACCTCGCGGGCGAACCCCATCTCGTGGGTCACGCAGATCATCGTCATGCCCTCGCGAGCCAGCGCGGTCATCACGTCGAGCACCTCCTGGATCATCTCGGGATCGAGCGCCGAGGTCGGCTCGTCGAACAGCATGATCCGTGGCTTCATCGCGAGCGAGCGTGCGATGGCCACACGCTGCTGCTGGCCGCCGGACAGCTGCCCGGGATACTTGTCGGCCTGCTCCGGGATGCGCACGCGCTCGAGCAGGTCGCTGGCGAGCGCCCGGGCCCGCTCACGAGGCATGCCCCGGACCTTCACGGGCGCGAGCATCAGGTTCTCGAGCACGGTCAGGTGGGGGAACAGGTTGAACTGCTGGAACACCATGCCGATCTCGCTGCGCAGACGCACCCGCGAGGCCTCGTCGTCGGTGACCTCGGCCCCTTCGATCACGATGCGCCCCTGCTCGTGGCGCTCGAGGCGGCTCACGCAGCGGATCAGCGTCGACTTGCCCGATCCGGAGGGGCCGCAGACGACCACGCGCTCGGCACGATCGACGCGCAGATCGACGTCCTTCAGCGCCTGAAAGCCGCCGAACCACTTCGACACGCGATGCATCTCGATCGCCGGCGATGCCTCCGGCCGTTCGTCCGCCATTGCTGATCGCTCCCATGGCCCGCCATCAGTCTACGTCAGCCGCCACGCGGGCCGAGCCGCTCGCGAACCCGATGCCCCGCGCCTGCGGCGCACCCCTCCGGACGCGCGCCGAAGCCCGCTTCGAACCGGGGCGACGCGCATGATCTTCTACGCCACCGCGCTGTCGAGCTATTCGGCGAAGACGCGCATCGTGCTGGTCGCCAAGGGGGTGCCGTTCGAGGAGCGCGAGCCTCCGGGGGGCTACCGCTCGGCCGAGTACCGCGCGATCGTTCCCATGGGCACCGTTCCGGCAATCGTCGACGGCGGGCCGGCGTTATCCGAATCCGAGGTGATCCACGAGTACCTCGAGGAGCGGTTTCCCCGACCCAGCCTGCTGCCGGGCACGGCGGACGAGCGCGCCCGGATCCGGTTCCTCGGCCGGTTCCACGACCTGTATCTGGAGCCGGCGGTGCGCCAGCTCTTCCCGCAGGTGCGTGCGGACGGCGGCGACCCCGAGACGGTCACGGCGCTGGCGGCGCAGATCGACCGACGCCTCGCGCAACTCGCCGGCCTGATCCGTCCGCGCCCCTTCCTCGCATCCGACGTGCTGACGCTCGCCGACTGCGGGTTCGCGGTCACGATTCCGCTCGCCTGCCGCCTGCTCGCCGCGCTCGGCAGGCCGCCGACGCTCCCCGCGGAGATCGCCGGCTGGTTGCCGCAGGTGGCGGCGCATCGCGCCGTGGCGACCGCGCTGTCGGCCTGGGGCCCCGCCACCGACCACTGGATCCGGTCGCGCCGTGGCGCGTGACCCGCCGGTGGGCGGCGCCGGCCGGCGCCGGTAGACTTGCCCGAGGAGGCTGCCGATGTCCCCGCCCACAGGCTACAGTCCGCTCTTCGATCCGCAGTGGCAGTACGTCGAGAAGGTCTCGCTCGAGGCGTTCACCGCCGACGACTGGGCGACGATGAACCGCCAGCGCCGCGCCTACTACGCGGCCGAGCAGGGACATCACGTGCTGCGCCTGCTGAGCGCGTCGGCGCAGGACGCGACCTTCGGCTACCGGGTGAACAACTACCGTCACTGCCTTCAGTCGGCGACGATGGCGATGCGCGACGGCCAGGACGAGGAGACGATCGTGGTCGCGCTGCTGCACGACGTCGGCTTCACCGCCTGCCCGACCTCCCATGGCGACTTCGCCGCCGCGCTGCTGCGGCCGTACGTGTCGGAACACCACGTCTGGATGCTCGAGCGTCACGCGATCTTCCAGGACGTCCACGCACCGACGCTGCCGGGCGTCGACCCCGACGCCCGGGAGCGCTGGCGGGGCCACCCGCATTTCGCCTGGGCCGAGGCGTTCGTCGCGAAGTACGACCAGGCGGCCTGCGATCCCGACTACGACGAGGCGCCGCTCGAGACGTTCGTGCCGATGGTGCGCCGGATCTTCGCTCGCCCGCCGCGACGGCACCTTCCCGACTGATTCGTCACCACCCCGCTGCGGACACGACCATGGGCGCCTGGATCCACATGATTCCCCCCGACGAAGCCACCGGTACGCTGCGCGACCTGTACGAGCGCGTGAAGACGCCGCACGGCACGGTCGACAACGTGATGCGTGCGCACAGTCTGAGGCCGGCAACGATGGAAGGCCACGTCGTGCTCTACCGCAGCGTGCTGCACCACCCGGACAACGTGCTGCCGTTCGGCTTTCTCGAGGTCGTGGCGAGCTACGTGAGCCTCATCAACGACTGCGCCTACAGCCTGAGTCATCACTGGTCGAACGCCCGCCGACTGATGAACGACGGCGCGCGCGCCGAGCGGGTGTGGGCCGCGCTGACCGCGCGCCGCCCCGAGGAGGCGTTCGAGGGCAAGGAGCGTGCGCTGCTCGACTACGCCGCCAAGCTCACGAGCGCGGTGGGCGCGATGACGCGGGCCGACTACGACGCGCTGCGCGCAGCCGGCTGCGAGGACGGCGAGATCCTCGAGGTGAACCAGGTCACGGCCTATTTCAACTACTCGAACCGGCTGCTCAACGGGCTGGGCGTCACCACCGAGGGTGACGTGATCGGCTACTACGCCTGAGTGCGGACACCGTGTCCTACGCCAGCGCCCGCACGATCGACCCCGGGTCGATCCCCGTGATCGACGTCGGGCCTCTCGCGGACGGCACGCGCGACCGGGTGCGGGCCGTGGCCCGCGCGATGCGCGAGGCCGCCGAGACGGTCGGGTTCCTCTACGTGACGAATCACGGCGTGCCCGGCGAGCTCGTCGCGGACCTCGAGCGCGTCGCGCGACGCTTCTTCGCGCTGCCCGCGGCCGACAAGGCCCTGGTGATGCCGCTCGACCGCCACCGCGGGTTCCTGCCGATCGGTCAGGCCAAGATGTACTCGGGCGCGAAGGTCGACCTCAAGGAGAGCTTCGTCTGGGGTCTGGACGTCGGGCACGACGACCCCGACTACCGCGCCGGCAACCGGATGCACGGGCCGAATCGCTGGCCCGCGGCCCTGCCCGAGATGCGGTCGCTGTGCAACCGCTACTTCGAGGCGACCAACGCCTGCGGTCGCAGGCTGCTGCGCGGCTTCGCGGTGAGCCTGGACCTCGCGGACGATCACTTCGACCGATCGTTCTCCAAGCCGGTCACGCGCTGCTCGGCCGTGTTCTATCCGCCGCAGCCGCCCGACGGCGGCGACGACCAGTTCGGCGTGGCGCCGCACACCGACTACGGCACGCTCACCGTCCTCCACCAGGACCCGGTCGGCGGACTGCAGGTCCGCGATCGTGCGGGCGACTGGGTGGTCGCCCACCCGATCCCGGGTACGCTGGTGGTCAACGTCGGCGATCTGCTCGCGCGCTGGACCAACGACCGCTTCACGTCGACGCCGCATCGCGTGGTCAACACGTCGGGACGCGAGCGGCTGTCGATCGCCGCCTTCGTCGATCCGGACTACGCCACGCCGATCGACCCGGTACCCATCCCCGGCACGACACCGCTGTACCCGTCGGTGACCTGCGGGGACTACATCCTCGGGCGCTTCGACGCGGCGTTCGCCTACCGCCGCCCCCCGGCGGGCTGATCCGGGGGCACCCGGCACGCGTGCAGGCGCGTGCGGGGGTCAGCGCCTGCGCGCGGGCAGTCGGCACTGCCGCGCGATGCCGCGGCGCCATGAGCGCCTTCCGCGCCCTGCGCACGTACGGGTCGAACAGCACGAGGGTCTGCTGCGACTCGTCCCGGTCCAGGGGGACCCGCGCGACGCGCCACCCGTTCGTGGCCGACGTCGCTGCAGGCCGGCAGCGACCCGTGATCATCGGCGAGCATGAGCCACTCCTTCGGGCGCGGGTCGATGCGGACCGCAGGCCCGTGGTCGCGTGCGCGCGGTCTCCGAACCGAGGGCGCGCCCCCCGGGACGCTGGGCCGCCCGCGCCGATGCTCCGCCGGCGAGAGTCACCGGAAACTCCGTCTGCCGGCGCGTCGATGCCGGCGTGCGAACCGCAGGCTGCGAAGCGGGTCGCAGGCACCGGGGGGCCAGCGACAGGCGGAGCGGCCCGCCGGCGGCCTCCGGGTGACCGGTGGCGGCGTGTCGGGCCTCAAGCGCACGCGCGGCGGGCCGTAAATGGTAGGACGCGGGGAATGCCGGCGGCGAAACGCCTGGCGATCACCGCTCGAGGAGTCCCATGGCCGCCCCGTACGACACGCCTCCCGCCCCCGTGGCGGCGCGACACCCCCCGCCGACGGCGTCGGCCCCGTGCTCGCCGCTGGTGGCCCGGCTGACCCGCCCGCGCCTCGATCCGGCCCGCAACCGCATCCGGCTGCACCTGCTGCGGCTGTCCGACGACCAGCTGCGCACCGGTCTCGGTCTGTCGGCGGCGGACATCGTCACCCTCCGGTCGGCCGCGGCCGCGGCGGCTCTGCTCGATGCCGAGGCACGCGCCGAAGCGTGACGCCCGGGCATCATCACCACCGCCCTCGCCGACTGCCGCCGCTCGCCGGGCGCGCTGAGTCCGGGCCGGCGGGGGCGCGCCGACGCGGAACGGCGGATCGACACGCGGGCCGATCGCGCCGGTCCGCCGACCCGACGTGCTCCGGTACCATCGAGCGACCCATACGCTGGCGACCGGAATGACGACGATGGCCCCGACGACCGCGGACCCCGGGGCGATGCCGCCCGAGTGCGAGGCGCTGCGGCGCGAGGTTCGTGCATTCGTCGCCGAGCAGGTCGCGCCGATGCCGGCGCGCGAGCGAGCGCGCAACTGGTCGGGGGCCGACCCCGCGTTCAGCCGCAGGCTCGCCGAGCGCGGCTGGATCGGCATGACCTGGCCCCGACGCTACGGGGGACACGAGCGCAGCACGCTCGAGCGCTACGTGGTGATGGAGGAGCTGCTCGCGGCAGGCGCGCCGGTGGGCGCGCACTGGATCGCCGACCGGCAGAGCGGGCCGCTGCTGATGCGGTTCGCCCCCGACACGCTCGCCCCGCGGATCGTGCCGCGGATCGCGCGCGGCGAGGCGTTCTTCTGCATCGGCATGAGCGAACCCGACTCCGGCTCCGACCTCGCGTCGATCCGAACCCGTGCCGGGCGCGCCGACGGCGGCTGGCGGATCGAGGGCCGCAAGGTCTGGACGTCCGGCGCGCACCTGGCCCACTACATGATCGCGCTGGTGCGTACCGGCGAACGCGGCGACGACCGTCACTCCGGACTGTCCCAGCTGCTCGTGCCGATGGATGCGCCCGGCCTCACGGTGCGGCCGATCGTCAACCAGCTCGGCGATCACGACTTCAACGAGGTGACCTTCGATGGCGTGTTCGTGCCGGACGACCACCTCGTCGGCCGCGAGGGCGACGGCTGGCGGCAGGTGGTCGCCGAGCTGTCGTTCGAACGCGCAGGGCCCGAGCGCTACCTGAGCAGCACGCAGCTGATGGTGGAGATGCTCGATGCGGCCGATCCGGACGATCCGCGTCACGCAGTCGAACTCGGCCGGCTGGTCGCCCGGTACGGCGCGCTGCGTCGGATGTCGCTCGGCGTCGCGCACGCGGTGGCGCGCGGCGAGGACCCGTCGCAGGCGGCCTCGATGGTCAAGGACCAGGGGGCGCTGCTCGAGCAGTCGATCCCGGACGTCGCGCACGCCCTGTTCGGCGGCAGCGCGCCGCGGGGCTCGACGCTCGCCGACGTGATGGACCACCTGACCCTCGCCGTACCGTCGTTCTCGCTGCGCGGCGGCACCCGCGAGATCCTGCGCGGCATCATCGCCCGCGGACTGGGGCTGCGATGAACGAGCCGATGATCGAGGACAGTACACGGCGGCTGTACGGACAGCGGGTCGATCGAGCGCTCGTCGCGCACGTGGAGGCCGGCACGTTCCCGCAGGCGCTGTGGCAGGAGGTGGTCGGAGCGGGCTTCGATGCGGTCCTGCTGCCCGAAGCCGCGGGCGGCATCGACGGGGACTGGACCGACGCGTGGCCGATCCTGCACGGTCTCGGCCGCTACGGGGTCCCGCTGCCGCTGGCCGAGACGATGATCGGTGCGCTCCTGCTGGCGGGCGCCGGCCTGGCGGTACCGCCGGGGCCGATCGCGGTGATCGAGGCAGTCACCGACGGCACGATTGCCGCGCAGGACGGCGCGGGCGGATCGCGGCTGTCCGGGCGCGCGGTGCGCGTGGCCTGGGCGCGCCACGCGCGCTGGGCGCTCGTGTCGCTGGCGCACGCGCGGGTCGCGCTGGTCGACCTGGGCGATCGCGCGAGCGCCGGGGTCTCCCCGCACACGGACGTGGCGGGGCTGCCGTCGGACACGGTCGAGCTGGATCGGGCGCCCGCGCTGGTGATCGCGCCCACGCCGCTGCCGTCGCTCGCACTGCCGGTGCGCACGCTGGGCGCGGTGGCCCGCTCGGTGATGATCGTCGGCGCGCTGCAGTCGGCGCTCGACCAGTCGGTGCGCTACGCCAACGACCGCGTGCAGTTCGGCAAGCCGATCGGTCGCAACCAGGCGATCCAGCAGCAGCTCGCGCTGCTCGCCGGCGAGCTCGAGTCCGCCCGTGCCGCCGCGCGCGCCGCGTGCGAGGACGCGCCGACAGCGACCCGTCGGATCGCGCCCTCGGCCGGCTTCGGCGCTGCGGTCGCCAAGATCTGCTGCGGCGAGGCGGCGACCCGGGCCGCCGCGATCGCCCACCAGGTCCACGGCGCGATCGGCTTCACCGCCGAGCATCCGCTGAACCTCGCCACGCGGCGCCTGTGGGCGTGGCGGGCCGACTTCGGCAGCGACGCCTGGTGGTCCGAACGGCTGGGGCGCGAAGCAATCGCTGCGAGCGGGTCGGCGTTCTGGCCGGCGCTCACCGCACGCCGGTTCGAGCCGCCGCGGACGGGGGCAGCGCCCGGGCCCGACGCGTCGGCGGGCGCCGACCTGCAGGCGGACGGGGAGCACTGAGCGGGCGCGCGGCGCCATCCGCGCGTACCCGTCGCCGACGGCGTCACCCGTGGTCGCGGCCCCCGCGCATTTCCTCACGGCCGGCGCGGACGATCGGTCCTAGGATCCAGGCGTCCCCTTCCCGCCGGACCCACCGATGGCCGCACCGATCGATCTGCTGCGCGAGCAGCTGGCCCGCAGGATCGCCCAGCGCGGCCCGGACGACCCGCAGGTCGAGTACCTGCGCTGGCAGATCGCGAGCCTCGAGCGTCAGGCGCGCTGGCGGCGTCAGGCCGCGGGCATGTTCGGCTCGCCCGCACCCTCGGACACGCCGACGCTGCCTGGCGGCTGAGCCCGCCCGGGCCCTGGGCGCTCGCCGACCGCCGGCGGGCGCGCTTCGAGCGGCTCGGGCGCGAGGCCACTGCGCAAGCGCGCTGCCATCCGTGCGTACAGGTCCTCGAGCGCGCGCGTGGTGCGCTCGCTGTCGAACAGCGGCACCGTGTCGCGTTCGGCCTGCAGCCGCCGCTTGAGCGCGGCGAGCCGGGCACGATCGGCGATCAGCCCGCGTGCGATCGCTTCGTACTGCTCGAGGTCGGCGGCGACCAGCTCGGGCAGCCCCACCGCGTGCAGCAGGCTCGCGGCGACCCGGCCGACGAAACTGGCGCCCAGGCAGGTGACCAGGGGCACGCCGCACCACAGCGCGTCGCTCGCGGTCGTGTGCGCGTTCACCGGCACGGTGTCGAGGAACAGGTCCGCGTGCACGAGCCGCGCGAGGTTGTCGGCCGACGACACGACCGGAGCGAACACGATCCGCTCGGGGGCGATGCCGCGGGCGGCCGCCTCGCGCAGCAGGTTCGCGCGGGCCTGCGCGTTCGACTGCAGCAGCCACAGCACCGCGTCCGGCGTGTCTCGCAGCAGCCGGCACCAGAGGTCGAAGGTCTCGGGACGCAGCTTGTACGTGTGGTTGAAGCAGCACAGCACCAGCGCATCCTCGGGCAGCCCGCAGGCGGCGCGGCCCGGCGGAGGGCCGCTCTGCCGGAGCCTGTCGTTCGGTTGATAGCACTCGGGCAGCCAGGCGAGCTTCTCGCTGAACGCCTCGGCCATCGAGGGCGGCGCGACCACCGGGTCGACGATCGCGTAATCGATGAACTCCGCGGCCATCGTGCCGGGGAACCCGAGGTAGGCCACCTGCACGGGCGCCGGACGCAGCGCGACGACGCCGGTGCGCGCGTTCATCGTGTAGCCCTTCAGGTCGAGCAGGATCTCGACGCCGTCGTCGCGGATGCGCTGGGCGGCTTCGACGTCGCTCATGCCGCCGACGTCGACGAACTCCTCGCAGGCCGCCCGCAGCCTCGCGCGTATCGGCGAGCCGTCGTCGGTACCGTACGAGTACAGCCGGACGTCGAACCGGGTCCGGTCGTGGAGCTCGAGCACCTGCACCAGCAGCAGCGCGGTCGCGTGCTGCTGCAGGTCGTTCGACAGGTAGCCGATGCGGATCCGCTCCCCGGGCTGCGCGCGCCGCACCGGCGGGGGCGGCAGGGGGCGGACCGCGGCGAAGTTCAGCCGCGCGTGGTGGGTGAACACGTCCCGCTGGCGGCGCGCGTCGGCACCGAACGACAGGAACATGAACGGGCCGAAATCGTACGGACCCGGCCGATCGAGCCTCGCCCGCATCGCGTCCAGGTCGGCCTGCAGCGTGCGCCAGTCGCAGGCGAACAGCGAGTGGTAGAGCACGCCGCCCAGACCGGCGCACCAGTCGGGCTTGAGCGCGAGCCCGGTGCGCAGGCACTCGACCGCCTCGGCGTGCAGACCGATCCGATCGAACGCGTTGCACAGCATCACGTAGCCTGCGAAGAAGTCCGGCTTGCGCGACAGCGCCTGCAGCAACGCGGACACGGCCTCGTGGTGTCGCTCGGTCTGGTACAGCGCGAGCGCATAGTCGGCCCACTGCAGATGGGTCGCGCCCGGCTGCCGCGCCACGCGGGCCGCGTCCTCGATCGCGTCCGCGTACCGGTGTCGGTCCAGCAGCGTCGTGAGCCTGAGCTGAGCGGCCACCCAGTAGTCCGGGTCGACCCGCAGCGCCTGATCGGCAGCGGCGTGCGCGCCGTCGATGTCGCCGAGCTTGCGCCGCGCCTGCCCGAGATTCACCCAGTACAGCGGCTCGCGTGGCGCGAGCCTGGTCGCGCGGGCGTGCGACTTCTCGGCCTCCTTCCACCGGCCCGCCCGCGCGTGCTCCACCCCGCTGCGCCAGTGGCGCTCGGCTTCTGGGTGCACGACCCGTGAGGATCGCGAGACGGTCGAGGTGGGAAACATCGCGGGGCGGTCCGTTCGGCAGGATCGCGGTCAGCTTGAGCCGCGCCGAGCCTCGCGAAGCCATCGAAAAGTGGCCCCTCGCGGGGCCAGTTCGACGCTTCGCGCGGTGCGTGGAGAACCCGCCGAAGCACGGACACTCGCGGCCGCTGCGCGGCGTCCCCGACGCTGCGACGAGCGCAGTCGCTGTGGCAAGATCGACTCATGGACCTGCACGACTACGACCGCCTCGAGGTCGACGACACCTCGGAAATGCTCGCGCTGCTGCGCGAGTCGGCATCGCGCCGCGCACTATGCTCGGTGCGTGCGAGCGGGCGCCCGGAAAGCTACCTGTCGCCGCTGCGCGAGGTGGCCGACGACGGTTCGGCGATGCTCGATGCGCCGCGCGTTCCGGTGATCGAGCGCGCGCTCGGCCCGGGCAGCGTCGCCTCGATCGACGTGCGATTCCAGACCGTGCGCGTGCGATTCGACGCACGCGTGCACGGCATCGACGCAACCGCCCGGCACGGCGCCCAGCTGCGACTGGCCCGGCCGGCGAGCGTGGTCAAGCTGCACCGCCGCGAGTCGATACGCGTGCGCGTGCCCGACGCGCTGCAGGTGCTGCTGACGCTCGACGGCTCCGAACCCGCGCTCGCGTCGGTGCCGATGCAGGACCTGTTCGTGCAGGGAGGCTCGCTGTCGGTGAACGGCGTGCGCGACCGTCTCGAGGCGGGACGCGTGTTCGAGTCGGCGAAGCTGGTGCTGCCCGATGGCGAGGAGCGCACGGTCACGGTCCGCATCGCACACGCGGCGGTGCTGCGCCGGGGTATCGACGGGAGCGACGTGCGCCTGGGCGTGCAGTTCGTCAACCCGAAGGCGGAGTTCGAACGTGCCGTGGCAAGCGCGGTCCGTGAGATCGCCCGTGCGCCCGTGGGGGTCCGACGGGCCTGATCGGCGCGGGGGGTATACTCGAAGTCGGGGTTGATACCGATCCTTCGAACGAAAGGAGCCTGCCGATGAGCACGCCCATCGAAAACGCCCGCGCGAAGATTGCCGACGAGTTCGCCACCGCGATGACCGAGGCCCAGGACATCCTGCAGCGCGCGGCCTCCGAGACCGGTGACCGCGCGCGCGACCTGCGCTCGCAGGTCGAAACCAAGCTGCTGCACGCGAAGCTGCGGCTGCAGGAGTTGGAAGGCGACGCGGTCGACCGCGCCCGCAACGCGGCCCGGGTCACCGACGACTACGTGCGCGACCATCCGTGGCAGGCCGTCGGGCTGGCCGCGCTGGTCGGCTTCGTCCTCGGCCTGCTGATGAATCGCCGCTGAGCGCGGCGATGGCCGAGGCCGCGCCGGACCGCGATGCGCCCGGCACCGTTCCGCCGCCCGGCGATGGCGCGTCCGGCCCGGCGGGCATCGCCGAGACGCTCGCGCGGCTCGCGCAGACGTTGCTGTCGGCGCTCGACACCCGCGTTCAGCTGGCGGCTCTGGAGTTCGCCGAGGAGCGCGAGCGCGCGAAGCGTCGCGTCGTGCTGCTGCTCACCTGCGCGGTGGCCGCCGCGTTCGCGCTCCTGACCGCACAGGCGCTCATCGTCGCACTCGCCTGGCCGACCTGGGGCTGGCGCTCGCTCGCCATTCTGACCGCGGGATGGCTGGTGCTCGCTGCGCTCACCGCGTGGCGACTGCTCGCGGCTGCACAGCGCGAGCAGCGGCCGTTCGCCGGTTCGCTCGCTGAACTGGAACGCGACCGCCGCTGGCTTGCCGAGCGGCTGCGTCGGGGCCCGCGATGAGCGTCGACCCGCTCGAGGACCTGGCGCGTCGCAAGAGCCTGCTCGCCGCTCGCGCGGAGCTCGAGCGGATGCAGCTCGCATTGGCGCTGCACGACCTGCGCGGGCTGGTGCGCCCGCCTATGCCTCAGCGGGCGCGCGGCAAGCGCTCGGCGATGATCGCCGCCGCGGTCGTCGGCCTGGGCGTACCGCTGCTCGGGCGCGCGCGGCTGTCGCGGGTGCTGCGGGGTGCCTCGCTCGCGCTGTCGATGTGGCGGATCGTGCGCAACTGGCGAGGCGCCGTGCGCTGAACGCCGTCGGGCGGTTCGTGCGGCGCGCGTCAGTGGGTCAGACTCCAGGCGGGGTCGGGATCGAACCGGCCGATGCGGCGCGCCAGAGTGCGGGTGTGGGGCCCCAGATCGCGTTCGAACACCCGGCCGTCGTGGTTGATCATGAACGTGTGCACACCGCTGCGTCCGTACTGAGCCGGCGTGGCGATCAGCCCGAATCCGCGCAGCATGCGGCCCTCGACGCGGTAGTCGAACGCACCGCCTCGAGCCGACGGTCCCTGGGCGGTCAGCACGCGGTACACGTAGCCGTGATACGGCCGTGCGCCGGGCCCCTCCTCGGCCGCGGCCTTCGCCGGACCGAGCGGGGGCGGCGGCTCGCCCGGCGCAGGGACCCAGTGCAGGCCATCGCGCCGTCCAGCGCCGCTCTCCAGGCGCTGGGCATAATCGGGTACCTGGTCACCGTCGCGGTCCTCGCGCGCATACGCGTGCTGTGCGTCGACGTAGGCGAGGAGCGCGCGGATGGCGGCCTCCTCGTTGCGCTGCAGCCTGCGGGTCTCGATCTCCGAGATGCCGGCGCGCGTGTCCCAGGCCCAGCGGCCGTCCGCGGTCCGCGCCAGCGGCACCGCGTACTGCGAGCGACCCGCGCCCAGCAGCAGCCGCGCGCTCGTCGGCGACATCGTTTCCACCACGCTGCCGCGCGACCACGCGACCACGAAGACATCGCGCACGGCGGCCATCGTGGCGTCGTCCGGAATCGGCGCGATCCGAGGCGCATCGACCCCGAACAGCGGACGCAACTCGCGACGGTCACCGGACACGACCGCATCGAGCAGCGCTTCGGCGGCCGCCTGAGGCGACGCGTAGGTCCGCTGGCCGCTCACGGGCACGGCGTGCAGCGGGAGCGGAGCCGCCGCCGCGATCAGGGCGGCGACGGTCATCGGACGCAGGAACCTCATCGTTTCGATCTCCGTTCGCGGTTCAGCGCTTGGCCCGCTGGGGTGCGGGCCGACCGGCGGCACCGGGCCGCACCGCGGGCGCGGGCCGGGAGGTCGGCGCGGGGCGCGCCGCGGGTGCTGGCCTGGGCGCCGGGCGCGCCCCCGGTGCGGGCTGCACGCCGGGGCGCGCAGGCTGAGCAGGACGGGCCGAGGGCACCGTCGGCGCCGGACGCGTCGGTGCCGGGCGGTCGAGTCCGTCGAACGCGCCTCGGTCGGCCACCGCCGGCCGTGCCGCCGGGCGACCGGCTGCAGGCTGCGGCCCGGCACGGTCGGCAACCGCCGGGCGGGTCGCGGACGCCTGACGGGTAGCCGGTTGCGCGGGGCCTCGGTCGAAGCCCGCGAACTCCCCGCGGTCGCGGGTGTTGACCGCGGCACGCTGCACCCGCTCCCGCGACGATCGGTCGCCGAACGGCACGTCCCGACGATGGGTGCGGTCGTGTTCCCAGCGACCCGGATTGCGCGCGTAGATCTGCGTGTTGTTGACGTGGACGTTGTTGAAGTGGTTCACGTTGATGTTGACGTCCCCGCGCCCCCAGTCGAAGCCGCCCCAGATCGCGTTCGTGATCGAGATGCCGACGCCGAACGCGATCCCCGCGGCCAGCGCCGAGCCCACGTAGTAGCCTGGCGGCGGGGGCAGGTAGTACGGCGGGTAGGTCGGATAGGGCCAGGGACCATAGACCAGGCCGGGGTCGTACACCGGCACGTAGATCACCTGCGGGCTGGCCTGGCGGATCACCACGGTCTGCGCCTCGCGGGTCACGGTGACCTGCTCGTTCGACTTCAGGTTGCCGGCGAGCTCGGCCTGCACGCGCAGCGCCTGAACCGCCGACATCGTGTCGGCCCGCTGGCCGACGAATGCATCGCCGACCTGCTGCATCCAGTCGCGGTTCGCGTCCATCATTTCGAGGACCTGCGGGAACGCGACCAGCGAGCGCACCGAGGCATCCCAGGGTTGCGCGTCCGCCGCGCGGACCGCCTCGTCCCCCTTCCCCTTCCACTGGGGATTGCGCCGCAGCCAGTCGGCGGCCAGCACGACCTCGGACGGGTAGCCTGCGGCGATCAGGGTCTGCGCGAGCAGCGCGTCCGGGTACAGGGCGATGGGCGCGAGCAGCTGCCCGAGCTCCTGCGGCGTGAACGCGGTCGACTGCGCGCGGGCATCGCGGGCCGGGCCGAGCGATGCGAACGCAACGAGCAGCACGAACACGACCGCGGACAGCATCGCACGCCGACGGCCCGGAACGACACCGGGTGCCGGCGCTTGTACGCGGTGACCAGAGGTGGGAACCATCGGTGATCTCCGTGAAAGAGACGCCCCGGCGGACGGTCCGGACGCGCCCGACGGATGCGCGGTCCGGGCGCGCCTAACCGGGTGCGGGTCGGGATGCATGCATCGGACGGCCCGGGGCCGGCAAGGGCCGCATCGGCACCGGTGCGGGCAGCGGGGTCGGTCGCACCGCCGACAGCGGCGGCGCCGCCGAGGACGCCCACCACGAGTCGCCGGTCCAGCCCGAGTAACCGTACCCGTAGCCGTAGCCGACCCCGAAGCCGGTGCTCATGCCGACGCTCACCGAGCCGCTCGCGCAGCCTCCGAGGGCGGCCGCCGCGGCGGCGACCGCTGCCCATCGACCGAACCGTCGCCAGGCGTTCGAGCCGATCCGGGCGGTCATCGTGCGTCTCCCGGCGTGCCCTGGGCGAGACCGAGTGGCCCGCCCTGCGGGTCGGCGACGATCGCCACCCGCCCACCGCGGCGCTGTGGCGACGGCTCGAGCAGCACCTTCCCTCCGGCGGCCGCGACCGCACGCACCGCGCCGCCGAGGTCGGCCACGCGCAGGTAGGGCAGCCACGCGCTGAACCGCGCGGCTTCGGGACGAACGATCACACCGGCGCGCGGCGTGTCCCCCGAGGACAGCACCCACTCGTCCTGGTCGCCGGCATGCACCAGCCGGCGCAGCCCGTAGTTGCCGAGATCGCGGTACCAGGCCGCCATCCGCCCGGCGTCGCCAGCCCACAGTTCGCGCCACAGCCATTCGCCTTCGCGAGGCTCGCGATCCTCGGGATCGGCGTCGACGGTACGGATCACGCCGAAGGCGGCACCCTCGGGGTCGGAGAGGAGCGCGACGCGCCCGCGCCCGAGCTGCACACCCGGGCCGGCGAGCACGCTGCCGCCGGCCTGCGTCGCGCGCGCGACCGCGGCATCGACGTCCGGCACCGACATCAGTCCGATCCAGCGTGCCGGCGGGGTCCGGCCGTCGGGCCGATCGTCGATCCGCACCAGTCCTGCGACCGGACGGCCGTCGCGCTGAGCGAGCCGGTAGGCCCGGCTGCCGACCCCGCGACGAGCCACGGTCCAGCCGAACGCCTGGGCGTAGAACCCCGCGGCGGCCTCGGGATCGCCGGTCAGCAGCTCGTGCCAGATCCACTGGCCGTGCCGGCGACCGGACCCGCCGGTGCCGAGCGCGGGCCAGCCGTCCGCGGTGGTGGCTGACGTCGGACCGGACAGGGATGCCGCCAGCGGCGCGATCGCGAGCGCGCCGAGGACGGCGCGGCGTACGCCTGGTACCGGCACCGCGGACTGCGCCCCGCGACGCTGCGGGGCGGGTGCCGGGCGCTCGGGCGCGCGGCTTCGGGTGACGGGCATCGAGCGGGCTCCTGGCATCGGGCCGAACGCACGGCCCGAGCACAAGTGTAGCCGAGCCCCGGCGCGGAACCGTTCCGCGGTGCGACTGGTACGATCAGACCTTCCGCGCGGAGACCCCACGGATCCAGATCGCTTCGACCACCCCGAGGCCGCGCACCGCCCGCCCGCCGAGCGTCCGGGCGCCCGACGGGTCGGGGTCGTCCGGAGGCTCGCCGTGCTGATCGCCCTCGCCGCCGGTGGCGTCGGCGCGCAGGCACCGAGTGCTCCGGGCGCGCCCGCTCCGACGCGTGGCCAGGCGCTGTACGAGACCCGCTGCATCGCCTGCCACGACCGGTCGGTGCACCGGCGGGAATCCCGGCAAGCCCGAGATTTCGCCGCGCTGCGGCGCGAGGTGGTCCGCTGGAGCGGCACCGCCGGCGCAGACTGGCGCGACGACGAGGTCGACGCGGTCACCGGCTTCCTGAACGACCGGTACTACCGATTCCCCTGCCCGGCGAGCGTCTGCCCGCCGGCGCCCCGCGCCCTCTCCGGCGGCTGACCGATCGCGAACGGCCTCAGGGAACGCGCCGCAGCGGGGCGCGCCCGGTCGGGGCATCGGTGCGCACCGGGTTCGAGCGCGAACCGCGCGGCTGCGGGACGGCCGGCAGGTCGCGCCCGCCCCGGCCCGAGCCGGGCCGCCCGTGCGTCGAACCGCCGGACGGCCGCGCCCCGCGGCCCTCGCCCGCCGCGCCGCGTCCACCGCGTCCGTGCGCGGGCCGCGGAGGACGGTCGTCGTCGATCGTCGATCGCTGCGACGCGGGCGGCGGGACGAAACCTTCGGCGCTCGCGCGCACGATGGAGCGGCGCAGCAGCCGCTCGATGTCGGCGAGCAGGCCCATCTCCTCGCGATCGACCAGGGAGACCGCCGCCCCGGGGCTCCCCGCCCGTCCGGTGCGCCCGATCCGATGGACGTAGTCCTCGGGCACGTCCGGCAGCTCGAAGTTGACGACCTGCGGCAGCTGGTCGATGTCCAGTCCGCGGGCCGCGATGTCGGTGGCCACCAGCACCGGCAGCGCGCCTTCCTTGAACGCGCCGAGCGTGCGCGTACGGGCGTTCTGGCTCTTGTTCCCGTGGATCGCAGCCGCCTCGATGCCGTCCTTGCCGAGCTGCTCGGCGCGCCGGTTCGCGCCGTGCTTCGTGCGCGTGAACACCAGCACCTGGCGCCAGTCGTTGCGCCGGATCAGATGCGACAGAAGGTGCCGCTTCGAGCCCTTGTCGATCAGGTGCACCGACTGCTCGACCAGTTCCGAGGCGGTGTTGCGGCGCGCGACCTCGACGCTCTCGGGGTCGCGCAGCAGGCCGTCGGCGAGCGCGCGGATCTCGTCGGAGAAGGTCGCGGAGAAGAGCAGGTTCTGACGTCGCTGCGGCAGCAGCCCGAGGATGCGCCGGATGTCGCGGATGAACCCCATGTCGAGCATCCGGTCGGCTTCGTCCAGCACCAGCACCTCGATGCCGGAGAGGTCGACGGTGCGCTGGCCGACGTGGTCGAGCAGCCGCCCGGGCGTGGCCACGAGCAGATCGACCCGGCCGGCCAGCGCGGCGATCTGCGGATTGATGTTGACCCCCCCGAACATCACGAGCGAGCGCAGGTCGAGGTACTTGCCATAGGTGCGCACCGACGCCTCGACCTGGGCGGCGAGCTCACGGGTGGGCGTGAGCACCAGGCAGCGGGGCCGGCGGGGCTGCGCCCTGACCGGTCGCCCGTCGGGACCGGGGGCGCTCAGCCGCTGGAGGATGGGCAACGTGAAGCCGGCGGTCTTGCCGGTGCCGGTCTGGGCGGCGGCGCGCAGGTCTCGGCCGGCGAGCACCACCGGGATCGCCTGGCGCTGGATCGGCGTGGGCGTGGAGTAGCCCGCGTCTGCGATTGCGCGCAGCAATGGCTGAGCCAGTCCGAGACCGGCGAACGAACAGTCTGTCGTCATGAGGGCACTTCGGGCGGCGGCCTCTCACTCGATCGATGGAGTTCGATTCGAGCGGAGCCCATCGAGGCGCGTGCGCCGAGGAGGAGGGATCGGACGGGCCGCGCGATGGGGTGACTCGCGGCTCGGTCATCGATGGTAGCACGGGCGACGTCCGCGACCGCCGACCGGGCGTCGGCTGCTGCTTATACTCGCGGCATGGACAAGTCGCTCGCGGACCTGCGCAAGAGCTACGAGAAGGACGAGCTGCTCGAGGACCTCGCCTCGGACGTACCGCTCGGGCTCTTCACGCGCTGGATGAAGCAGGCGCTCGATGCCCGCATCGAGGAGCCCAACGCGATGACGGTGGCCACGGTCGGCGCCGACGGCCGGCCCTCGACGCGCGTTGTGCTGATCAAGGGCTTCGACGAGCGCGGCCTGGTCTGGTTCACCAACTACCAGAGCCGCAAGGGACGCGAGGTCGAGGCGCACCCCTGGGCCGCGCTGCAGTTCCACTGGGTCGCACTCGAGCGCGTCGTTCGGATCGAGGGCTCGGTGCGCAGGGTCGACGACCGCGAGTCCGACGACTACTACGCGTCGAGACCCCTCGACTCGCGGATCGGCGCATGGGCTTCGGAGCAGAGCCGTCCGATCGGCTCACGCGCCGTGCTGGTCGCGCGCGCCGCCGAGTTCGGCCTGCGCTACGGCCTCAACCCGCCTCGCCCGCCCCACTGGGGCGGCTACCGGCTGCGTCCCGACTACTGGGAGTTCTGGCAGGGCCGACGCTCGCGTCTGCACGACCGACTGGCCTACCGATTGCGCGAGGACGGCGGCTGGAGCCGCGAACGGCTGGCCCCCTGACGCCCGGGGCGCGCCGCCCTGGGCCGAGCAACGACCGCTGATCGGTTCATGCGATGCGCCCGTCGGCGGGATCGGGTACAACCAACGCATGAACGACACCGAGCGTGCCCCCGCGCTGCTGGAGCAGGCCCTGTTCCGGCTCGACGACGACGTCGACCTGTACCTCAGCGAGGCCCCGGAGAGCGAGCGGCTGGTCGCCTCGCTGCGGATCGAGCCGATGCGGCTGGCCCGGCTGAAGGCCCTGGTGGATACCGGCGCAGCGTGGCTGCCCGACGTCGACGGGGCGCTCGTGCACCTCGCGGCCGATGCGGACGGCGAGGGCGAGGCCGCGCTGGTCGACCTGCTGTGCACCGCCTGCGAGGAGCGGTCGGCGCGCCTCGACGAACCGGCCTGGCTCGCGCGCTGCGAGCCGGGGCTGCTCCCGCTGCTGCGAACGCTCGGCTGGCGCGACTGGCCGAGCACGCCTGCGCATGCCGCCGATCCGGCGCTGCCGATGGTGCTGGTGCTCGACGACCTGGAGTACCTCGAGCGGCTGCGTTCGCCGCTCGCCCAGGCGCTGGCGAGCCGCTCTGGGCGCGCCGATCGTGCGGTGGCTCTGCTCGCCGGCCTGGGCGCCGAGCGGGAACCGGCGGCACGCGCGAGCGCGCGCAGCGCCTGATTCAGCCCAGCTCGAGCGCGTCGCGGATCGCCCGGATCCCGGCGGCGGCGCAGGCGTCGTCCATCTCGCCGCTCGGCGCCCCCGAGACGCCGATCCCGCCGACGGTCGAACCCGCGGCCTGGATCAGCTGCCCGCCTCCGATCACCGCCACGTGCGGCAGCTGACGGATCCCCGCACTCGGCCCCCCGGCGGCGGTGGCCGCGATCAGCTCGGTGGTGCTGCCCTTGAAGCTCACCGCGGTCCAGGCCTTGCGGATCGCCGTGTCGGGCGTGTGCATGCCGGCGAGCGGATCGCGCACCATCGCAACCGGTATGCCCGAGCGGTCGACGACCGCGACTGCGACCGTCGCGCCCCGGCGGCGACAGTCTGCGAGCGCCGCCTGTGCGGCCGCCATCGCCGCCTCCAGCGTGACCGTCGGTACGCGATCGACCGCCTTCAGGTCCTGGGCCGGGACGGGCGCCGCGATCGCGATCGCCAACGTGCCGCCGAGCAGCGATCGCGCCAGCCGGGTCGGCGCCGGGAGCCCGAGCCGTCCGAACCACGACGTCATGGTCATCTCCTTCCCCTGGGGGCGCGGCCGCCCCGGTCGTGCAACGCCGGCGCGCCCGGTGCGGGCGCCGCGACGTCCATCTCGATCGCGACCTGCGTGCACACCGTGCGGCACAGCGTGGCGACGAACTCGTCGCGCAGCCCGTAGTAGACCTGCGTGCCCTCGCGACGCTTCGACAGCACGCCGCAGCGGTACAGCGTGGCGAGGTGCTGGGACAGGTTCGGCTGCGTGGTGTCGATCATCCGCAGCAGCTCGGACACGTTGCGCTCGTGCTCGCACACCGCGCTGATGACCTTCAGCCGGATCGGCGCGGACAGCACGCCGAACAGCTCCGCGACCGTCTCGAAGACGCGGTCGCCGTGGGAGGTCGGGTCCATGTCGGTGGGGTGTGCGCGGCGGGCGGGACGGAACGCGTCAGGCGTCGGCCAGTCGCCGCAGCTCGACCACGTCCTCCTCGAACATCTCGCCGGCGATCCGCTGCAGCGGCCGGCCCGCACGATCGAAGGTGCAGGTGAGCGGGATGACCCGGCGCAACTGCAGCGCCGTGCGAAGCGGTTCGGCATCCAGCGTGACCGGAAACGCATAGCCGTTGCGGCGCATGTAGGCGCGGACCGCCTCCGGATCGCGATCGAGCGCCGCGGTGACCACGCGGATGGGCCGGCCGGCGCAGGCGCGGTGCAGCTTGTCGACGTGGGCGTTGTGACGCAGGCAGAACGGGCAGTGCGTTGCCCAGAAGACCAGCACCACCGCACTGCCGCGAAGCTGCTCGGGCCCGAGGGTCTCGCCGTCGAGCAGGCGCACCGCAGGCCACGCGTCGACTCCAACCGAGGGCTCGGCGGCAACCGCGCCGCGCGC
>Ga0169931_10004217_pt1 | contig 22443 bp, 24 predicted proteins | sample Kivu_15m_20L_FD_129675 | JGI IMG/M metagenome (GOLD analysis project Ga0169931, IMG submission 129675) | Freshwater microbial communities from Lake Kivu, Western Province, Rwanda to study Microbial Dark Matter (Phase II) - Kivu_15m_20L... | ecosystem: Environmental > Aquatic > Freshwater > Lake...
CCTCTTCCCAACCGTATCACATGTAAATCTCCACACTCAAGATACATCTGGTTGATGGATGTTATGGATAGTTCTCCATTGACAGACGGCGTCACATTGCGCGCAAAGTCGCAAACCCTTTCATCATAAAAGTACAGCCCAGGGACAGCCAGGTCTGACCGTGGTTCGATTGGCTTCTCTTCTATGGACACTGGTCTTCTGTTCCCGTCTAGCTCGACCACGCCAAAGTCTCGTGGGTTCTTGACCTTGTATCCAAATATCGTCGCACCACATGTTCTTGAAACAGCCTCACCCAATTGGCCGGTGAATCCCGCTCCATAGAATATGTTGTCGCCAAGGGCAAGACAGCACCTTCCGCCCGCAAGAAACTCTTCCCCAATCAGGAAGGCTTCCGCAAGTCCCCGAGGCGACTGCTGAACCTCTATGGTCAGATTCAAGCCCCACGATGATCCATCGCCAAGCAGGCGTACAAAATTATCTCTGTCCTGTGGCGTCGTGATCACCATGATGTCCCTGATGCCCGCAAGCATGAGGACGGATATGGGATAATAGATCATGGGCTTGTCATAGACGGGGAGCAGCTGTTTCGATATTGCCTTTGTGGCTGGATAGAGCCTGCTTCCAGTTCCACCAGCAAGCACTATTCCCTTCATCTTGCCATCCATTCTCTATTACTCATGTACCAAGCAACAGTTTCACGAAGTCCATCGCTCAATGATTTTTTAGCCTTCCACCCCAACTCTTTCTGCAACTTGGAAGATTTAATCGCGTATCTGCAGTCATGTCCAATTCTGTCTTTCACATGGGTGATGAGATGTGAATACTTTCCTCCATCCAAATATTCCATAGTCTTCAAAACCTCTTTGGCAACCCATATGTTTTCTCTGAAGTCTTCGGAAGATATGTTGTATGTCTCACCAGAAACGGACGACTTGGCAATCAAAATGAGAGCATCGCAGTGATCTTGGACATGCAGCCACTCCCTCACCTGTCTGCCGTCCCCATATATGGGAACTTCTCTACCTGCGATTGCGCACGATATTGTATTGGGTATAAATTTTTCCCTGAACTGTCTTGGTCCATAATTATTTGAGCAATTGGTCACCACATGTGGAAGACCGAATGTCTCACCCCAAGCCCTCACCACATGATCAGAGGCCGCTTTGCTTGCAGCGTATGGATTCCTTGGTTGGTATCTGTCTGTCTCATCCGTGGGGGACTCATGGGGCTTTCGGGAACCGTAAACCTCATCAGTACTCACATGCACAAATAAAAAGTCAGAAACGCCTTCAGCTTCTCGCCACCTGTTGACGGCGTCCACAAATCTCCATGTCGATTCAACATTTGATTTAAAAAAATCACCAGGAGACGATATGGATCTGTCAACATGTGTTTCAGCTGCAAGATTTATCACACGCCAAGGGTTGTTCCTCTTCAGAGTATCCATAACGACATCTGCGTCACCAATGTCGGCATGAATAAATTCATCCCCCTCAGGTGTTGGCGTGCTCCCGATGTGTACTGACGGTGCCAGGTTGTCTATGTTTACCACCCTGTCGCCTGCTGACATTATGGTGTCCACCAGATGCGAACCTATGAATCCGCAACCACCCGTCACCAGCCATGTTTTTTTGTTTTTATGTTCCATGTACACATGATTATTTACCTGCCGATTGCCATCACCCCTCCAACGACAAAACCGCACCCTGGGTGCGGTTTTGTCGTGCAAATGGCGTATTTTAAGAATTAACTCTAGCGCATGGTGTTCTGCGTGGCTGCTGCCGATTCAGCCTCGCTGGCCATCTGATACACCTTGCGCAGCGCAACTCCCCACTGACCCTGCACCGCCATGTACATCTCACGCTGAACCCAAATATCAGCCTGCGAATTCTTCAGCGCAAGGCGCAACGCCTCTGCTTCCTTTGCCCTCATCTCCGCCCTTGATCTTGCCTGCTCCAGCTCGTTCATGATCGCCTTGATGCATTCCTGCTCATCCTGATCAACTTGCTGAAACCCTGCCGCACGTATACGGTTTTTAGTCTGTTCATCAAACATAAAACAATCATACGCTCCCCGACAACGGGACTGGCGGGGCTCGAACCCACAATCTGCCGCTTAGAAGGCGGCTGCTTCATCCAATTAAGCTACAGTCCCGAATCTGTCACAAACAAGATGTGCAGCGCGTCATGAGCCATGACCCATTTTTAGCCATGGATCCTGGCTCTCCGCATGCCTCGCAGATCGCTCCCGACATGGCTTCTGCCATTCTGATCATGCCATCAACCTCCTGCGGGCACTGACCTGCCAGGTACACCCTCAGGGTTCCAAACTTCTCTTTCACCTGCATCACAGAAAAGCGCTCATCTTCAGTTTCCGTCATCTTTTCCCGAGATGAATCCATCAGCCTGAAAAGCCTGTCAAGCATAACATCCCATCCAGTTCCGCAACTGATGTCGCACTGCAGCCATGGATACCTGTCATACCATGCAGACCTGAGATCATCTTTTGGCTTGTCTACTTCTCCGTTGTCCACACAGTCTCCAATGACACCGCTGGGGGTCGAACCCAGGACCTAGCGGTTAAAAGCCGCCTGCTCTACCAACTGAGCTACGGTGTCTCGTGATCAGCGGGTGCTCCATTTGGAGGACTGGTCGGAACCTTGGTCAGATGGAGGCCCGTAATGCAAACCTCTGTGCAAAAAATGCTCCTCATGCCGTGAAAAGCCAAATTTTTCTTGGGCGAATTTCATGACCTCATCAGAGTCAAAATGCCTGCATGAGTAGACATCTAGGGTGATGAATCGGGTGGGCTCCATCGAGTGTATCTGAATCCCGCTCTCCACAAGAGGAATCCATCCACTCACCCCGGCCTTGTCGGGGAACATCTCCAAGCCCTTGCTCCTTGGCGCATGGATCACAAATGGCGCAGACATCTTGGTCATGCCCAACTTGTCCACGAGGGTTTCAAGGAATCTGTAGTGCAGTTCAAGGTCGTCTGCCACGCCCTTCTTGGTGTTGTACATGTCCAGAAGATACGAGTATCCAAAAGGTGTCATATCTTCTGTGCATCCTGTCTGTTTTCCGACTTGAGTCTTTCCACCTCAATCATCAGCTGCTCCACCAACATGTGGGCGTCCTTCACCAATCTTGAAGACCGTGACGACTCCACCTCTGCACGGAGCAACTTCCTGATGATGGATATGTTACTGGGGCTGAGGTGGCTCGGCAGTATTGTCGGTCTTTGCACGGATGAATTCCTGTCGTGGCATGTACGGGAAAGAAATCTCTCTTGCTTCGACACCCTGAGGGGTGTTCTGGTCTGAGATGATGACCACTGCATGGGCGTCGAACGAGGTTCCGTCCGCCCGACGGAACACATGGGCACAGCGTGTGCTCTGCTGCTTCCCCTCGCTGTCGGCCGGATGCCACTCATCTTCTGTCCCGGTGAGCGGGGTGATGACTTGCATCTGGGAGAGGCGACCAAAGAGTGAAGACGCCAGCCACCTGCTGCGGTCGTCTCCGGGAAGTCCATCAAGGATCTCCAGCATCCTCAGCACCGAACCCTCGATGCGGATGATCCACGGGTCAGTTGCCTGTCCCTGCCCAGCAGACTCCCTTGCCCTGGTGGCGACGGCAAACTCTGAATGGGCAAAATCCGTCAGCATGGATGCACTCACTTCGTTTGCAACTTCAGTTGTCATGATTGTTCCTCTTTCTTGTTGTTGATGATCTCGTCGAGAATTTTACGGTACTCATTGATCCCACGGAGCCCCGTGATTCGCAGTTTCTCCTGCCCGCCGTGCCACGCCGTAATGGTCGGCAGCGCTTGTATGGAATTTTCTCTGGCAAAGTCAACATTTGACTCACAGTCTACCTTGACCACCCTGGCACGACCCTTGTATTCATTAGATAACTGGTCCATGGTGTGGGAAAGCATGCGGCATGGACCGCACCAGTGTGCCCACCAGTCGACCAAGACGGGCATATCTGATTTTATGACAAGAGCATCAAAGTCGATGCTGTCTATCTGCTGAGCGTTGTGCTGTGTGATCATGCCACCAATCTTACGATTGTGGCGGGTCAGGCCTGGGCGGCAAGCAACTTTTTCCAATCTTTGGGCACCACTAGGTCAAAAGCATCCTTGATACCCTCTCTACTGGACTCTGAAGCCATCCTGATCATCTCTTTGAGCCTGTCGAGGGGATCTGCAACCGCAGGTAGGTACATCCGGAGGATGGTGTAGGACCCTGAAGGGTTGCTCATGCACATGTCCACGGCAAGTTTCTCGAGCGCCGGCCAGGGCTTGCCAGAGTTTGGCATCTGGTTGGATATGGTTGTACCCCTATGCGCCCCATGTAGGTAATAGTTGAGGATGAGTGGTATGTTTCCGGAGGCCAAAAATTCATCCGTGAGTCTTTCATCGATTTTTTGCTTGGATCTCAGATGATATGTCGCAAGATTTCGATGCGCCATATCATGCAGCGGGTCAGACAGGTTTTTCAATCCAAGAGCGATGAGTGCTTCATGAAAGTCTTTAAAGAGTTGTGGTTTAATATCTCCCCATTTTTTATGCCGTATAGATTTATTAGGCTTCTTATTGCTCAAGTCGTAGCTCTGAGAGGTGCCTGCATCAGCCCACCTCATCGTAGCAATCGATTCTTTTATTATATTCAGCATATTTTTATCTTTTCGACTTGTGGCATCTCTATATAAAAACATGAATATATTGATGAAAGCCTGTAGGTCCAAATCGGTGGTGTAATGATGGTGTGGATGTGGACTTATCATTCTCAACATGCTAGATATTAAAGTCCCATCAGTTCTCATTCTTTCTACATTTTTTTTGATAGTTATCGAAACTGGAGAATCATCAGATACTGATAATTTGCCTTCGTGCTTTGCCATCATCATGAACGTTAAAAATGCAGTATTCTTCTCCATGGCATTTTCGATAGATTTGGGATTTGTATCAGAAACTATTTCATAAAGAGCGCCCATCCCTCCGGACTTACATTGTGCTAGTCCACGCTCTACCTCCTGCGATAGATACTCGTTATGATTCTTCATTACACGCGACACCATGCTTGCCGCAATGGCCTCATCACATCCCTCCAATTCAATATCCTCAGCATTTTTATTCTGCCTTGACTCTGGATGCACCAATGAAAACACCTTGCCGTTTTTGACAACAAGGAAATACCTATCTGGATTATAGGTATGTCCGCGTGCCACGCAATACCTTGTTGACAATAACCTTTGACAATCTTTTCTTTCGATCAGTATAACTTCATAGAGGTCACCACCTGTTGTGCGCTTTACCACCATTGGATGCATGTCTTTGCCTTCTGTTGCCCTCCACGAACTCTGTTCAGGCAAAAGAATTTTCTTGATCTTCTCCACTTCTTGCACGAATTCTGATTTTGACTCATAGAGTTCAAGTCTTTTTTTACTCAACATGTCCTTGTAGGCAATAAAATCATCAATTAGTGCCGCAACCTGTTCGTCATCTTCTCCTGGAACTATTTCTGCTAGATTTTTATTGGCAAGAATTGCAAACCACAATTGACCAGCTCGGCCTCCAGTGGCCCGCTCAGACCATTTAATGACCTCTTGCGGTATATTCATGGCTTGGGCACGATCTTTCCAGTCCTCTGCAGCGATTTTTGTCCTTGCCCACCAGTTGCATACATGTCTTGCTGTATGGTTATTCATTCCTCTTCCTCATCCTTCAATGGCAGATCATAAAAATAATCATCCACTACCCTTATTCGGCCGCCCCGAAGCGACATGCTTGCTTGTCCTTCACTGACTTTATGGATTAAATTTCCCAATTTTGAGTTTTGCAGTGATTTTCCCATAATACTATGTATGTATCTACATGCCAACTCTCCGGCCTGTTCGCGGATCGGACTGAAAAAACTGATCATTGTGGCGATGAGTCTATAATAATCATATTGGTTTTTTAGGCCACTTGCCGCTTGCTGCATTAACTTTTCGGCTTCATTTTTTATCATGACACATGCGAATTGGCGTTTGAAAACAGCACGTCTTTTTTCATCCGTCAGCAGCTTAAAAATTTTCGTCATTCTTTTTTGTCTCCATTCGTCATTGTAATGGATTAGTTTATGATCCAATTCTTTGTTATATTTATCCGTTATAATATCTTCCAAAGTGGCGTTTGTATTCTTGATTATTTCTTCTGCTCTACTACTTATCCCAAACTCCGCATCATATTCACTATAGCATTGTGAAGCAGGCCATGGTTTTAATACTGAAGGATCTGTAAGATATGCCCATGGCAATTCACTCGTTACACTATCAAAAAAATCTGCCAAATCCAACTTTGCATTTTGAGCCAACGCCCTAAGCATCCCTGTATTTTTGTATGTTTCCCATAATCTTTTGTCGAAACCATCTAGCTTCTCTCTTTCTGCTGTTGTATCCAAAAAGTTTTTATACATAGGGTCTAGGGTCTCTCCCCGATTCATGGTTTCATACATTTGCTTGGACAGGGGAGAATGTAATTGGCTGACGATTTCTTTTTCTATATCACCCTGCGCATTATTTATACTCAAGTCCGATATGTCACCTTGCATTAAAGCAAGAGTCTTATTTTTGTCCAAATCACGGATTTTTATTCCCATAATGATTGTCAAGAATTTTTTGCATTCCACATTTAGTGCGGCTATTTCTTTAGCGGAAGTCTGCGGGTCAAGCATCCAACCTGCAAATGCCTTCCTTGATTGCTCATCTGATTCTGCATCGAGAAAAAAGTTTACAAACTTGATGAGCTCGGTACTGTTCTTCTTTGCTGATTTGTTATGGTTATTCACCCATCGGGAAAAGCTGGTTGCGCTTGCTATCTGCTGTATGCAGTGTGAGAATGGTTTTTTCTGCTCCTTACGGTAAAACTGTGCCGCCGCTCCATGGTGCATATCAATGATGAATCCTTCTTTAATCTTTGAATCATGTTGATAATCCAAGTTGTTAACTATTCTTTTCATTAACTCTCTCGCGTCACCAAACTTCCCCGCAAAGATTCCGTAATTGTAAGAAAGCGTTATCTGATTTTTTAAATTGTCCAACGCGTTACTCAACTGCACGGCTAGTTGTCTCGATGATATGGAGTAAGCATGGTGAAGTTTTCCGTCATCTTCCATTTCTATTCCAGAACCATGCACTGAAATTACATATTCTGTTGAAAGATCGACCACCTCTTCTATATAATCCGGAATTTTTTGCACTAACTTCAAATAAGAAGTCATGTCACTTATATCTTTTTTGTTTTCATCGGGTTTCTGCCATAGCGATTTTACTCGATCAGGTATTGTACCAATGCTGCCAAAAATGGCACGAAATTCTTGGGCGTAAGTTCTTAGTTGACTGAGCAGTTCCTTGCCAACGACATCATTTGGCCAAAAGTCGAGTGAACTTGGCCTGCTGACAGTCATCGATATATATCAATTATGATCTCTATCTCATCTTGCAGTTCTGATATCTTCTTTTCGCAACATTCGGCGTCCCCACAGTTGCGAAAGTCAGGAATCTCCAATTTGTTCAATTCATGATGAAAGTCGGCAGAGCGCATGAGATCTTTTGCACCTGATATCATACTTGCTGCCAAGCTCTCGCTGTCTCTGCACATGTCTTCCATGGATATGTTGTAGCCAGACTTGGCCCTCTTCCACCAGGTTGCGGCATCGGCGCCCTTGAGATTGTGGTGTGATGTCATGTGCGGCTTCTTCCCAACTCTCTTCTTCTTTTCTGCAGTTCTCTTCTGTCTTGTTGCTCTTTTCTTTTCGTCATCGGTCATGCCGTGCGATGTTGATGGGGTCTGGCGAGATACTTTTTTAGATGGACGGCATTTTGGGTACGCCCCCTTTGAGGCATCACTTCTTCCACAAGGCGGGTGCTTGCCATTCTTGTCCCTGCGCGATATGTCAACCCACTTCTCTTTGAACCATCTGTCAAGGCTGGCGACTTTTCCCATGTCGCCTTCTGCCTCTTCGTATGTCTCAGAGAATACTGCGCCATCTATTCTGTAGAACCCCTTGTCTCCGTCACGCATCAGCTGGTCGCCTGGCTTGAGCACCATGTCTTCTCCCCATGATGCCTTGAAGCTGATCTCTTCTGGCCCCCCATAGAGCGCCGCGTACCTGATATCCCCTTTTGGCCTGATGTCTCCACCAATCTCGCCATCGTACTTGTTGTCAAATTCGCCACTGTCAACAACATAAACCTCGCCCTTGGGGCCGGATATGAGAATGTCTCCAGGCATGCCCTCCTTGAAGGTCTTATCAAGGTCTGTCACTATCCTCTCTCTCCTGCTGAGGACAGTATAGGTGAGCGGCTGCATGATATCATAATCGGCATCAGGCATATACCTGTAATTGATATTTGACTTCTTCCTGACAGGCCTAAATTGCAGTCCTGATGCTATTCCCTGTATGTCTGCCATCCTGCCCTCCATTAAACAATGTTTAACAAAAATAATGCACCAAACCTTTTTAAGATATGCCAACCTTGGAGGCGACTTGAGACTTCCAATTTTGGATGGCCTGCTGAATGCTCATTCCACTATTGTTCTCTCGAAGGAGATTCCCCACCCTTTCTTCCAATTTGGACGATGTGCCCGACCCCCAGGTCTCTCTGTCAGCCAGTATGTAGGGTGGAAGAACTCCGAAATGACGGAAAATCTTAATCTTGTGTTCGGTGTGAAAATCATCAAATAGCCATTTGAAAACAAATGACACTATCTCAGTTGCCCTCGGATATTGAGGATTCATCAATTGTGTGAAAAGTGCTTCTAGAAAAACTCTTTTGCAAAATTTATTGTCATTCTTTGCGCACTCTTTGGCCACTTCTATCACTGCAAATTCTGGCACGCCTTTTTTTGGCTCCAGTTGCCATGGGAGTATCCCGTCATTCCCCCCGAGATTCCCGATCATTATTTTTTTAGAATAATCGCTCAAATGCCCATGTACTCTGCAGTACCTTTCTGCATATTCTATAACCCTCTTGTTTGTTAGGATGCCTTGACGGCCCATGTCTATCATGTCTTTTATTATGGTGGGTAATTCACTGTCTTCTTTTGCCTCATTAAGTTGAGCCATTGCAGGAGACCAAGATTGGAATTTTTTACTGCTTAGGTATGATCTTTCTATAAGGTCAGCAGCAGCTTGTGAATCTGGAAGCATTTTTCTCATGGCCTGTGGATCGAGATCACCTGATTGATAACTTGAGTCATCATCTTGGTGACGTGCGTATATTGACCTGCCCTCATCTCCCAAGTCTCCAGAGAGCATTGCAAGAGCCCACAGCCTTTTTATCCATCGACATGGACTTGCTTGCTGTGCAATCCTGATCCTGATAAAATTGTCAATCAGGTTTGAATGCATCAGGGCAAAGACAAGATCCGCAAACGACTCAGGTGTGCTGTCACTGTTCTCCTGGGCAATATTATTGATCACATTGCCGAGTCTTTCGGCAAAAGTATTTCGCCTTGACCACGTCGTCAATCCTCCGGATACATCTCTCGAACTGATGGCTTCCGCTCTCCAACTGGCAAGTCCGTACATGTGCACAGCAGAACTGAGTAATTCAAGCGAATTTCGATCTGCCGCTATACTTAATAGAAATTGCTTCATTCTACTTTCAGACCCTGCATTCACGAAAGCCTCAAGGCGTCTAATTATCAAATTCATGAAAGATTGACCGGATTGCAAATCATCGAGCGCATCGTTTTCATTGCCTTTCCATTCCGTATCAGATACATCTCTAAGAAGAAATTCTGACATTTTAGGAGTCGCATTTTGTCCCACAAACCTTACGAACCCCTTGGGCATCGGTCGACCAAGCACGACTGCCCTCCATGTATCCCTATCAAGTTCATTTCCATGCTCGTTGACTACTGATGTTTTCACACTGCTGTACGTTTCACTTTGTTCTAATTCTCCGGGTTTAAAATATTCAGAGAAATAGTTGTCATCCATGGAGTTGATTCTTGCCGTATATCCCTCACCTTGGTGTTTTGGATTTTTGGGTGTTATAGAAAACAGACTTCCCACCTGATTCAGAGGCGGTATGACGTCGGATCCTGGTTCGATGTCATACACCAAGATAGGATTTGCCACGCCGTCTGAATCGATGCCAGGATGGTCTTGATTGGTGCTGTGTGCTCTGATTGCAGGAGCCGTTGCAAGCATGTCAACACGCCAATGCATGTTCTCTCCGATTTTGAATGTCTTCTTGTATTCCATGATGGCCTCGGTCTCCGCCATGTTCTTCTTGTGCTGATGATGCCACCCGAACATAAATTCTTCAAAATCATCTGCTGTTTTTGTCTTCATGATGCGCAGCAGTGTGCCTGCTTCGCCATATTTCTGTATCAGCTGTGGAAGAAAACGCATGGCACTGCGATACCTGCCAGGCCATCCGCCATATTGTTCACAAATGGTAATCATGTGATTGTGTAATACATCTGGCACATCTTTTGTCAGTGCGCTTTCCCAATAATCTCTCAGTTCTTTTTCTATCATTTTCAGTGTCTTATATTCGACCTGCGGCTGCCATGAACTTCTCATCCTCTTGCTTGCCGCAGACAGCATGGTGCGTATCAACTCATCGAACCTGTCCTTCCGCAGGTGGGGAGCTGAGGCAGACGCCGTCTTCTGCGGGGTCTCCAACTCTCCGCCGCCCATCTTTTGGAGCCACCAGACCGCAGCCTGTCTCCCATCTTCGTCTTCAAATCTGCCATCCCTCAGCAGTTTGCCAACGACTGGTTCAAGCCATTCGTCCTTAATCTTTGGGTTGAGACCTGCATTCTTTTCTGAAATGAGGTAATTTGTCAACTTGTCGATGTACGAATTCTCGTCAATCCTACCGGAAAGCATGGCATCTGAAAGCAGCCGCTTGACGAAGCCTACCTCGTTGTTGCGCGGGAAATTTTCCATGATTCGACTCTGCAGTTCCCGCCTCTCATCAGTCATGACATGGTAGGGCGGATCTCCTCTCATCAACATTTCAAGATATTTGGCAGACCACGCTGGAAAATTATTCAGATGGAATACCCCAAAAATCCATTCAATCATCACCTGCCTGAACTCTTCGAACTTTTCTCCACCAATTTTACCGCTCATTATGTCGTCAAATTCTTTCATGAGCCATGGCGGTGGTGCATGGTTCCTGTCGAGCCAATCCGAAATCAGAGTGGTGACCTGTTCGTTTCTGTTCTCTCCAAGCCCATCCACCATGGGTCGCAGCAATCTTTGCAATGTATCTGTGTATTCAGGATGATTGCTCACGTATTTTCCCACAGCAGACAGGTGTAACCACTTGAGCAACTTTGTGGCAATTGGTTTCTCCAGCATCTCCAAAACTATTTCACCAATTGATCCATGCGGAAATTCAGCCATGCCATGCAGGCGGCCTGATTTGTGAAATGCAATTTTCACAACCACAGAGAAGAGCGCGTCTGCAAGCATGGTGAACAGTGGTTCATGTCCTCCAGGTATGTTGTCTGGATGGTCCATCACCCTCTTCAGAACCTTGATTTCTAGTTCTGTCAGCTGCACCACCGTGACGGCGTCCACCTTCAGAACCTTCAAATTATTTCCTAACCTTTTGATCATGTTCCCTACAACATACTCAAAAACTTCTTTGTCCCGAAATGCGTTCGATGCTACCCGTTCCATGTTGTAGTCGGTTTCGGCAACATAGTAGGTTGCGAGAAATCGTCTAATTGCTTTGGATTCGGAGGATTCGGCAACCTTGACGAGGGAATCTTCTGATCTGTATATATTCTTCATTCAAATGTTAATTTCCCACAGATTTTTCCCACTCCTCTTGATATTACAATCACAAGTTGGATGCTTGGGGGCTGCAACAGCCGTGCCCTGCATGGGTGGGAGAACACGCTAGACTTCTGACTTGACCACTCTTCCGTCGAGTATCCCTGCCGACTTCAGACCCGAAATGAATGATTCACCCATTGCCCCTGGACCCCACATTTTGAGGGCAAACCTTGAGCATTTTTCCCTGTCAAGCCGCATGGCAAGCATGACAGGTCTGTGCAGTTTTGTGCCGCAAAATCCCGTCACTCCATTAACGATGCTCTCGTCCGTTGCCTTGTTTTTGAAGCCAACCGAGGGGAGTCCACAGCAGGCAGCTTCCAGGCACACAAGACCAAGCGTGTCTGACATGCTCGGGAAAGCCAGGCACCTGTGTCTGCGCATCTGGTCTGCGAGGGAAAATTTGTCAAGTCTTCCCAGCATCCTGATTTTCTTGTGCTTCAGCACCATGTGCCGTTCCATCGGACCTGATCCCGCGATGGAGACCAGAAAGCCGGCGGCCGCCAATCCTCTCAGGTGGTCGAGCCCCTTTTCTGGGGACAGCCTGCCTGCAAAAAGTATGTCCCCATCCAAATCATGATCCCCGTATCTGAAACACTCGTCCACGCCTCCGCGCAGCACTGCAGACCTCTTGCCCTTGGCCGACCATACAGATGCCTCCAGGGAGTTTCTGAAGAACCTGATGTCGACTCCCGTTGTCCTCCTGGACAACCATCTGCCAAACAGTCCACCCACTGGCGGGAGCATCTTGCCCAATACGGAGGCCCAATCCGTATGGCTGCATGAACTGGTGGTCAGCCCCTTCTGTTTGGCAAGTTTCAGTCCGCACAACCCGACCATCCCCTCTGTTGCGACATGGACATGCTCGGGCTCGAATTCTTCCATCTTGTCCTTCACGACCGACCATGCCGACAGCGGCGTCGCAATCGAAAATCCTGGACTGAAGCGACCAGCGGGTATACATGTCACGCCGTCAAGATCAACCACCTGAACTTCATGTCCCATGGCAGACAACTCTGATGAGAGCCTGTCGACACTGACTGCAACGCCGTTCATCTGGCCCGAGTCGGTGTCTGTGACTATGGATATCTTCATTTCGGTTGCCAGTGGTGTATCTGGAGACTGCCATCGTGCATCTCTCCGACCCACGAAGCATGATCCACCCAGTCGCCGCAATTGATATAGGTGATTCCGTCGATGTTCCTCACCTCTGGATTGTGGATGTGTCCGCATATGACGCCGTCATAACCCCGTCTTTTTGTTATTGAGGCCATGGCGTTTTCCCACCCTGTCATCCAGTCAACTGCCTTCTTCACCTTGCTCTTGACGAACTTGCTTGCCGACCACGGTTTCATCCCGCATATTTTTCGAGCCCTGTTGAGAAGCTTAGACACCACCACCAGCATGTCATAGGCATGGCTGCCGAACACCGCAAGCCATGGTGCCAACCGCACGGAAGCATCGATCATGTCACCGTGGGTGACGAGAAATCGCCTTCCATCCGCGCATATGTGGACGGTTTCGAGGGGAACCAGACTGATACCTGCGAACTCATCTGCAAACTTCGCCCATTCGCGCATAAATTCATCGTGGTTGCCTGCCACCCACACCGTCTTACGCCCCTTCCGCGCTGCCTTGAGCACCTTGACGAGCGGTCGTGAGTCTTCCCCTCTCCACCTCCACTTCCTGCGCAACCGCCACCAATCAATGATGTCTCCCACCAGATAGATGGTTTCAGTATCAAGCGAATCGAGCCAATCCGCTATCTCGTCAACTTCTGCCCCGTCGCTGCCAAGATGCCAATCGCTGACGAAGACAGTTCTGAATTTTTTCACAATTTAGAAATTTTGTCAACATTCCATCCAGACGCAGTCTTCACCCATCCATACGAGCTTGCCCTGCCGAAGAGCCTTCCGAGCCTTCCGAAGAAACCAGGCTTCTGCTCAGTATCAGGTTCATAAAATAGTGGGTCAACGTCAACCTTCATTGGTTGGCCGTTCTTCACCACCATGCTTGCCAACCCTGTTGCTTCGTTTGGATTATACCTACTCCTCAGCGTAGTATTACTAGTGGCAGAAGACACATTGACGGTTACTTGTGGACCAGGTTTTCCGGAGGGGCCGATTGTCTTGAGGTTTTCTATTATGACATAAAGTTGCCGCTTTTCGTTGCGCGTTCTGTCGTGGGCAGGCGTGAAACGCTCTGTGTAGTCCATATCCGCCCTGTAACCGTGCACGGTGCTCTCAGAGACATGCTGTTTCTGTCCACTGATCACGAGATAGATTTTGCCACGCTCATTGCCTCTGAGCTTCAGTTGATAGCCTCCAGTCTTAGATTCGATTTGAATCTTCAATCTGTCGATTGCATCCGGCGACAGGTGGCCTACATCAAAGTTTTCTGTTTGTCTGTCCTCGTAACGCTCCCATTCTCCAGCCTCGCCGCCAGAATGCCCTGTCGTACCCACCATGCTGTCAAATGAAACCTTATTCATGTCGTTATCTCTCCTTTTGTGTCAAAGATCCAGAAATCTAGAGTCCCTCTGTCGCCCATGCAATGCAGATGATTCTTGATATTTACCACGGTTCACTTCCGCCCCCCTTCTGTCTTCTTCTGCCTTTTCAAGCATTGCATCCCACAGGGCAACTGAATATCTCAGATCATATTCAAGCTCTGACCAAAATTCGTCATATGCACCAATCTTGAATTTTCCTTGTTTTTTCACTGCATTCACATCGACTGGATCAATTCTTTCTATTTCTGGACCACCTCCATCATCCCTGCCATCTGGATGCCCATCCGTGAACAAGACGGTGACCGTGCCTTCAAATGTCAGCATGGGATAGCGATCCAACTTCCATCCAGATATTCTGGTGGTCAATTTGTGAATGTTCATGGACGATGACTTTCTCCATCCTGCCATCATGCCGATTTTTTCCCAAGATTCCATGTCCATGACTAGGCGTATATTTCCATCTGCAAACATTACATCCTCCCAATATATCGTGCCATGCGGGGTGAATTGATAAAATGCACAGGACATATCATGATATGTAGAAATATATTGTGTAGGAGATGTAAAATTCATCGCAAATTTTCCAAATCAGAGTGGCTCAAGATAGGCAGAAGAACAGGTTGGCTGAGCAACTACCCATCGCATCCAAGGTCTGACGGTATTGTCATTTTTGGGATTTCTGGGGATCTTGCCAAAAAACAAATATTCTCCGCACTCCATGGTTTGGCCCATGATGGCAAGTTGGACATGCCAGTGATTGGCTTCGCAAGAGAAAAATTGTCAAACAGGCAACTGGTCGACATGATGCGTTCCAATGTCGAGGACGCAGAAGAAAATGTAATTAAAGAAGTAGCAGAGCGCCTGCACTACATCAGTGGCGATGTGGAAAGCCCACAAGACTTCAATGAACTGAAGGCATCGCTTCGTGGCTGCAGGCATCCCCTCATCTACCTGGCACTCCCGCCCCAAGCATTCAAGCCTGCAATACTTGGTCTGAAGAATTCAGGATGCAATCGCGGCTCCAGACTGGTGATTGAGAAGCCTTTTGGCGAGGACAGGGAATCTGCACGGGAACTCAACAGGGTTGTTCATTCTGCATTCGACGAGGCAGATGTCTTCAGAATGGATCACTTCCTCGGCAAGGATGGGGTGCGCAGCATCCTTGACATCAGGTTTGACGACCCTGAGCTTGACCGCTTCTGGAACAGCAAGAACATCACATCTGTGGAGATATCCATGGTGGAAGACTTCGGTATCAAGGGGAGGGGTCAGTTTTACGACCACGCAGGATGCATCAGGGACGTGGTGCAGAACCACCTGATGCAGGTTCTGTCCTTCCTGTGCATGGAGCCATATGGCGCAGGCGACTCGATCCGTGACAAGAAGTCAGACCTCCTGTCCAGGGTTGCCCAGGTGAACCCTGAAGATCTCGTCGTCGGTCAGTTTGAGGGATATCTCAAGGAGCCGGGGGTCAAATCGGGGTCCAAAACAGAGACATATGCAGCCATGAAGATGTCCATCAACAACCCGAGATGGAAAGGAACGACATTCCACCTCAGATCCGGGAAGCGCATGCCCATCACCAGCACCGAGGTGGTCATCAAGATGCGGAAGGTTCCCGATGTCGAATGGCCAGAAAACTGCGTGGTTGATGGGGATATTTTGCGCATCCAACTGGAGACCAACCAGCAGATCCCCACCTATGAACGTCTTTTCAGCATGGCCATGGTCGGAGATGCAACATTCTTCTCAAGAAAAGACGAGGTTGATCACCAGTGGAGAATATTTGATCGGGTTGTAGGTGGTCAGCCCAAAACGCAAAAATATGAGCAGGGAACATGGGGGCCTGACTCTTCAGGCGTTGGCCCAGCGAGCGGATGGACGAAGCCCATGGAACTAGATCAGGAATGAGCACATGAAGAACATATTTAACCTCTCAAGATCAACGCATGCACGACTTGCATCCCGCAAGCCAAAGGTTCTCGTCGTCTCCGTTTCGGGGATGATTGAGAAGAAAGACCTGCAGCCCATCAGTGATGTTGCGGAGATGAAATTGGTTATATCTGATCCGATGTCCGAGCAGAAGTTGGCGCAGATGTGCTCTGGCTTCGACCACCTGATGCTCAACATGGACGCAGTCGAGAAGAGGGGCAACTTCAAGCTCACCAAATCTTTCTACTCAAACCCCGGCGCTGCCGACCTCCAGTCAATATGCGTTGACATGACAGGTCTTGACTATTTCAGTCCACAAGATGCGTCCGCTGCTGGCATACAGCTCATTCAGGTGGCGGACTATTCAACCAGAAGCGTTGCTGAAACCATCCTGTGCGAGGTTCTCCTCCACTCCAGGAACAGGCATCTTGCCTACATGGACATGGTTGAAGGCGAAGACGCCGAGACGCGCAAGGGAACCAACCTGCTCAACAAGAGGGCGGGGATCGTCGGGTTCGGCAACATCGGCTCGGAGGTCGCACAATTGCTGCGTGGCGTGGGGATGGATGTCGTCGGCTGGAACCACGCGCCCAAGCCGGGCCTGGAGATCACGCCGCTCAAAACCCTGTTCTCCGAGTGCGATGTGATCTGCATCAGCATGAAGACGGTCAGCGAGGGCGAGGGCAAAAACCTGGGGATGATCAATGGAGACCTGCTGGGGCGTTGCAGGGGTGCAATCATCGTCAATCTTGCAAATGGCACGCTTGTTGACAACGCAGCCATGTCATCCGCCATCAGGAGCGGCAAGGTGACTGGGTATTCTGTCCAGCAAGCAGACCTCAAGGACCACCACTCCGACCTGAAGAAATTGTCTGCCCACAAGTGCGTACACATCTGTGCAAACGATGCATGGGACTCCGACGAATCGCGCGCCATCCTGAAGGAGCGCTGGGTCGGCAACATGCTTGAAATGATCTCCTCGCCGCGCGGATCTGCAGAAGAACTGGTGAAGGCCAGCACCCGCCAACCCGTGCGTCGCAGGCATCTGTAGGAGGTTCATATGGATGAGGAACAGTTCAAGACTGCTTCGGTCAAGTTCATGGCTGCAACAATAAGTTTCTTTTTGGGTATGGTCATCGCGCAGATGCTCGGCCTCTAGAGCATCCCACTGACTGTCTCCGCCGTAATTTTTTTTTCTACACCCCCCCCTCCAGGGGCTGCAGATATTTTTTTGTGGGATAAATTTCCGGGGGCGCAAGAGGCCTTTTGGGTTTCGGGGGCAGCCCCCGTCTAGAGCCCGTACCTGGCCTTCACCTCTCTCCACATCTGCCCAAAGATGGGCTCCTCATCCGCCGTATACCCCAAGTCCATCAGTTGTCTAACCAATGCCTTGAACAGCCCGGGATTGGTTGGTTCATCCCCATACACCATCGACGACAGACCGTTAGGTTTGTGCAACTCCACATGGACAGGATCCACGTCCGTCACCTCCATGCCATTCCGATCCACTTTAAAGCTGATGGTGAAGGTTCCCGAGAACTTCAACCCTTTGAATTCCGACAACTCAATATTCCGCAAATACCCCTTCCACTCCCCTTCGATTTTGTCCACCCACTCACTACTATTTGGGTTGTAGATCATGCCGCTCCCCTCCATCGTCTCCCACTCCAGTTGGCTGTGGTGATCTTCGTCCAGCATGGGATAGTTTTCTAGCTCCTCTCCTATCTTCTCCGCCTCCCCCAGTGCCCCCCTGTCCGACTCGTGGATGGCAAGCCACTCGACCCATCCCACCGCCCAGTGACCCTCCCTCACCACCTGCACCGTCTCTGATTCGGGGATCCTCTCCAGCTGCACCTCCCAGTTCGATCTCTCCACGGTGTCGGAATCCCGGCTGCGTCCGACGGGGGCCGCATACCAGCCATCCCAGCTCTCCCCGGAATAATATCTCGGGGTTTTCCAGCGCTCCAGGTGTCTGAAGCCGCCATCCCCCTCCTCACCACCTTCAGCCCTCTTGAACCAGTTCATGGTGCCTCCACATGACATCTTATATGACACTGGAGAAAGCACCTCCGGAAGTGGGTGTCCCACCCCAAGGGGCGTAAAATAACCCGTCACATGAGCACCTCGCCAGCGTCCGCACCCTTCACTGTCGTCATCTGCGGACACATGAGGATGATGCCCTCCGTCGTCCACCCACATCTGGAGACACTTTAAGAAAATGACATGGATATTAAAAGATGAGGGCAGGTGACATGTGCCACCTGCCCTGCGCAACCTTGCCAAGTTTTCTGCTCAGATGCCGTTGGACTCAGCCCACGACCTCCACGCCTCCGCCATGTCGGTGCACACGCCGCCAACCCCTCCCGGCGAAACCGACACGGTTTCTGGTCCTCCTGTGACCACGGTGATCCCCTCGGAATTGAAGTTTTGGGGGCAGCACCACAGACCGTTGCGGCTGGTGACTGTGTATGCGTCCGTCTGATGCCAGAAGCAGTGGATGTCATCTGTCTGCATCGCCACAAGTGCATCTATGTTCTTCGCATGACACCACATGCGTGGTGTTCTGAGCCATGATGCTGCCACCTCGACCACTGGCGCATCGTGCCCCAACATGTACTTCCCGTCCACCATCCACACATCCACCTCCGCCTCAAACCCAGCAGCGAGTGCGGCATCGACATGTGCAACCGTGTTCTCAAGGACGGGATTTGCTCCCGAAATGTTTCCACGGTGGGCTATGATCAGCATGTTCACTTCCTCCTGCAAATCCAGAATCTGCGCATCCCATGGGCCCAAGAACCCGTCCCAGCGTTTTTCCAATCATAGTTGTGCTGCTCTGTATTGAGCGCTGGGTCATCGTGCCTCTCCCAAGTCAACCCAAGTGACGACAGCACATGCTCCACTGCGGGGGCTGATGGTCTCACGCCAACACCATCCATGCTCTGGTCGTATCCCGACTCCTGAGTCTCAAGAATGAAGTTGGGGTCATCAGAGTCGCACACCTCTGTCTCAAGGCACATGATTGGTGCGTGGCTTGCGGCATCCGAAATGTCCTGCCTCCACCTGCTGGGGCTTAGGTGGTAAAGAATGCCCCAATGCAGCACAATATCAAACATTCCAACATTATAACATTCCCTCTGGTCTATATGCACCACCTCAATTCCGTTGAGGTTTCTTTTCATGAAATCAACATGCTCCATCCTGCCCTCAGCGGCAGTGACAATTCCGCCCATCTCCGAAAGCATATTGGCAATGTGTCCGTGGCCTGCAGCCAACTCCAGGATTCTCATGTCCTTTATGGAGTCTTTGCCGCCGAGCAATTCCACGAGTTTTTCAACACGTTTCCGTCTCCACTCCGTATAGTGACCTTCGAACATCATCTCACCAGATACTTTCTGAGGTCTTCTGGCGTGCCCACGCCATGCATCCTCTCGACGAAATACGGGATCAGCCGTCCGCCTTCGGCTATCAGTTCGTTGTAGACGGGTGCGATGTAGAACTCGCCATTCACCCTCATGTCCTTTGACACCATCAATTCGGCGAGCCTGACGAAGTCGGCGCCCCTGCGGTACCAGTATATCCCGCATGTCGCGATGTCTGATATCGGCTTCTTCTCCGCAACCTCGACGACAAGGCTGTTTTTCGCCGTCCGTACGAAAGACCACTTTGGGTCCGTGTCCCTGAAGCAGAGGACGATACCATCAAGATCGGCGTGCCACTTGAGCGCCAGAAAGTTCTCGCTGTTCCACTCGATGATCTGGTCTGAGTTCGCTATGAGCAAATCTTCTTCCGTGTCAATGTACTCCTTCGCAAGCAGGGCGGTGCATGCGGCACCCTCCGTAAGTCTGTCGACCGGTATGATCCTGTACCTCCCCCCTGTCGCCGCATGCAGCGTCTCCCCAATGTCCGGATACTTCTGGAGGTGGGCTGACCTGATGAGGAATATGTACTCCGCATCGAAGCGCAGGTTCTCCACCACCCTTGCGATCATTGGCATCCCCTCCACATCTATGAGTGGCTTCGGCCGCTCGTAGCCCTCGCGTGCGAACCTGCTGCCCTCGCCTGCCATCGGTATGAGTACCTTCATCTCATGATCTCCCTGTGTGTCACAGGTCCGACATGCGCTCTATCATTGGGCACCCGTCCGCCGTGGGCGAGAAGTCGTTGTAGAACCTCTTCCCAGCCCCATTCCACGTGACTCTGTAGTTCTTCATCCTGTCCAGGCTGAGGATGTCGAAATGCTTCAGCATGTGCTCCTTCTTGATTTGCATGGTTCCCTCCGCAGCCTCAAGGTACGCCGCGCCGAGGAGCTGCTCAGGGATGTCCCTGTACGGCCAGTCCTTCAGTTCCCTCCTGCTGAGGGCATTCCTGTACATCATGACCAGTTGTCCCCTCGTTGCCGCCAGCAGGTGGTCGCTTGGGTGGAACGGGAACACCGCATGTGGCCTGAAGAAGATGGGGAGGGTCAGCACCTTGTCTGTCCGTTTCAGCTCATCGACAACGTATTCCAGGTTTGAGAAGTATTCGTCGCCCCGCACCTTGATCACCCAGGTGGTGTTGCAGGCGGACAGCCCGGCGAGGGTCGAAACGATCTGGAAATGCGAGTGCTGCAGACCCGGGTCTCCGGGCTTCAGACTGCGGACGATCCGCATCCCCATGGGGTCGACGGGGTCGTCCTCCCATGTGGATATGATGCAGCTAGGCCCATACCTCTCTGCATAGTGGGCGATGCATTCTGGGTCGGTTCGCCCCTGGATGATGACGGTGGTGTCCTCCAACTTCCCGAGCCCATCGTCAGTCGAGTCCTTCTCTTGCGACATATCTCGTCCACCCTCCAAGGTTCACATCCTCCGTACCGCCGACGCGCCAAAGGCGTCCGCCACTTGCGAGGGCCGACTCGACCCCCTTCGGCGAGTCCTCCACGCATATGCATTTTTCGGGCGGAAGCCCAAGGGTCTGCATCGCATGCAGGTACGGATCAGGGCTTGGCTTGTTGTGCGCCACATCCTCGTTTGTAACGATGATGTCCAGCATGCCGATCTGTCCCGTCCTCCGGAGCATCTCCTCCGCCGTCATCCTGATAGAGTTCGTGACGCACGCGATCTTCAGGCCCAGCATCTTCAGGTGGGCGTGCAGCTCAAGTTTCTCCTGCATCGGGACGGCACGCTCTGCGATCACCAGCATGGTGTGCGACTGCTTCCTCGCCTCCACCCTGGACGCCCGCTCTCCAAATATTCCGAGCATATCAAGCTTCACCCGCGTGGGCAGGCCGTTGTAGGTCAAGATGTGCTCCTCCCTCCTGATGGGGCGGAAGCCCTCCTCATCCAATGCTCTGTTGAGCGACTCATAGTGCCATTCGCATGCATCGACGAGGACACCGTCGAGATCGAATAGAACGGCGGAAATAGACTTCACCATCATTGTCATTTATATATGTCATGGATTGGCACCTCCGGTGGCGGGTTTCTGCACAGCGTTCTCCATACGAAACCAGATCAGGTCTCTGGGTCGTTGTCGATCTTATTTTGGATCTTCCACGAATCAGGCTCTTTTTCGATGCAGTCGAGTGGTTTCTTGATGAGGTTTCTCCACCCCCACAGGAGGAGGATGATTGCCAGTGGTGCGTACCAGAAGAGCCATCCGTAGCTGGATGTGTGGACACCCGGTTCTGCGAGCTTTGTTTTCAACTCCAGCATCACTGCATTGTCTGTCGTCCTGTTTGGGACGATGATTGGGTCACTGGAGCAGCCTGCTGCGTAGCACATTCCCAACATGATCAGTGGAATCTTTGTGATAAATTTCATTTCTCTGCGCCCCATCACTTTCTGGTTGTTGCTGCGGCAGTGCCGAAGTAGAAGCCAACGATGCTGAGGAGAACCTCGCGGTTTTCTGATGTCCAGAAAAACCCATTGACCTCAACGAATGCTTTCTTGACCGTTGCTGGGATGAGACCAAAGAGGCCTTCTGGATTCTTCACATCGACTTCGACGAATGTCGGAATCCCAAAGAATGGGAGGATGAACGGGGCTGCAAACGCTCCAAACAGGATCGTCAGCACAATGATCTGACGAACCACCCTCCCCGTGTCGATTGGAACTCTTGCTGCTGCCTTGTCTTGATTTTCGCCTGTCTGTCTGTTCGCCTGAATCAG
>Ga0169931_10004218_pt1 | contig 22442 bp, 15 predicted proteins | sample Kivu_15m_20L_FD_129675 | JGI IMG/M metagenome (GOLD analysis project Ga0169931, IMG submission 129675) | Freshwater microbial communities from Lake Kivu, Western Province, Rwanda to study Microbial Dark Matter (Phase II) - Kivu_15m_20L... | ecosystem: Environmental > Aquatic > Freshwater > Lake...
CGATCAATTCAGCCTGGATTTTCATTCTGGCGCGGCTGTAGGCACCGGTGTTGGTATCACTGACGATCCGGCCTCCAGTCGCCCACCAAGCAGCGATTCGAGTGACTGCGGCGGTAAGACTGCACTGCTCTCCCTTGAAAAATGCCTGTGAAACCAAGGCCCACAACACTAAAGCCGGTGTCTAGACGGCATCGTCATCGCTACCGAAATCAACATCAAATTCCTTGAAAGCCTGCTTGAAGAGTTCGCTATTGATGACATCGGCTAGCGGAAGCGACTCGTCTTGGAGCATGGAATCGCTGAAAAGTGAAAATGACGATGCTTTACGAGCCAGTGGACTGTAGAGTGACATGGGTCTTCCCTGACCAAAAGTTTCAACTAGCCCAAAGCCAGGGAAGCCCACGTCGAAACGAATGATACCGGCAGAGTGGTTCACGTCGGAACAGCAAATCGGAATTCGTTTGGACAAAAACATAAAATTCAAAACGCGAGAACGTCGCGGGGTTCGTTGCTGCGCACTGGCCACCAAAAATCGCGTAAAATCAACGGCAGTGCCATTCGGGTCAGGTACCTTTTTGGTTGACTGGGTAGACTGCAAAGTGTACCCTTCTGGAGCATGAGCACTATGTTCCAGCGAGATCGCCAGGAGCCTTAACATTGGACCGCGAAGAGCTTTGCGAATGGATCAGGCTAGGGCCTATTCGAATCACCATGAACAGCGGCGATACGGTTGATATCACCAATCGCGAACTGGTTACCGTCAGTTCGATGGCTGCTGTGGTGCTCGTGCGATGCGAGGACGGTCGGTATCGCCACCACATCTATCCACTGGTGACCATGGGTAAGGTCGAGCAGCTCGAGCCGGCCTCCTAATCGACCGATCGCCCTTGGAGGACGGCGGAGCTTCGTTGGGTCAGCCTGTCAGCCCCTGCTTTCGGTTTTCAGGTCACAGAAACAAAGGTGTCAGGAGTCATTGATTTGCCTAGACCAAAACGAGCCGACGAAGCCTACTGCCTCTACCACGCTCTGAACCGTGGAAACGCGAAGAGTGACATCTTCAAAAAGGACGCTGACTTCGATGCTTTCGAGCGAATCCTTGCCGAAGGCTTAGAGCGGTACCCTTGCCAAATTTTGGCGTACCAATTGATGCGCAATCATTGGCATTTTGTGCTGCGACCGACTGAGGACGGAGGCATGAGCAACTTTTTGCGGTGGGTTACTTTGACGCATACGCAACGATACCACGCCCACTATGGGACTTCCGGAGAAGGGCACGTTTACCAAGGTCGCTTTAAAAGCTTTCCGATCCAAGACGACGAACATTTTTTTGTGGTAGCGCGTTATGTTGAACGTAATGCGTTGCGCGCCAACTTGGTCGATCGTGCCCAGCAGTGGCGTTGGGGTTCGCTCTATCGGTGGCTGACCAACCCCGAGCCAGACCCTCGACTACTTTCCGCATGGCCGCTTGCGAGGTTACCTAATTGGGTGAGCCGCGTGAATGAACCGCTGTCAGAAAAGGAGCTTGAAGCAGTACGATGGAGTATTAAACGTGGCAGCCCATTTGGGACCCAAACATGGGTCGAGTCAATCGCTCGTCGCTTCGGTTTGGAATCAACATTGAGACCACGCGGACGGCCTCAAGTCCGCAATTTACCAAACAAAGACTCCTGACACCTTTGTTTTGCCTGACACCTTTGTTTTGCCTGAGCAGGTGATGACGGGCCGTATGCAGGGGGAATAACGATTTTCACTTCGAGTCCAGGCTCGTCGGATTTACCAGCTGTATCAGTCAGACGTGGGAATCTTCGCCGATAAGGCAAACTTTTTCGTGCGATGTCTGCGCGAGGAGGTCGATCATCATGGGTATGTTCGGGATGCTGAGCAGGGAATCGCTCAAGCCCGACTGCGGCAAGATGAACGCAAAGCGTGGTCACGGAAGGTCGTTTTCTCCCACCGATCTGTTAGCGCCCAAGGGCTATCTCCGTGACCCGAACGATTCCTCCCAACCTTCGTCTCCACGCCCCCAACACTCCCTCCAGTCGTGGGCGAGGGTCCGGTATGGACTCCCCTGTGGAGCGGTTTTGGCAGGTTTTCTCCGGCGCCACGGGGTGGGCTGTTCGTTCGGGAGCTGGTGGCGGGAGTTTCGTTCTGCAATCGGCATGGCAGATGGAACCATGCATGTCGATTCCTGAAGATGCGGCCGAGGAGCAGTCGCCAACGATCTCGCGGCCGGCTGCCGTGGAGCTGGCGACGGCAGCGAGAGACGCAATTCAGTGGGTGGCCCGTCGAGCGAGCCAGAAGACTTCCGAGTCCGCAGCTCCTGACGAGGCCCGTGGGGAGGCCCAACAAGAGGCCTGTGTGGAGGCCCGGAATGAGACTTCAGGGTCTTTTCGGCAGTCGCTCGGACGCGTCTTACCGTCGGCACTGGCGACGGACGCTCGTGGGAATATCGAGCAATCGTTGGTAGATGCCTTAGCAGCAACTGCATGCGATGCTGCGTCGGTCTATCTTCTCGATGACCCAGTGGTCAACCTTCGCTTGGTGGCATCAGCGGGTATGGACAAGGAACTGCGGGACGAGATATCGTCCCGCCGGGTCGATCAGTCGCTTGCTGAGATCGAAGTCCTTGCCGGAAATATGGTGACGGTGGATCCGGCGCTTGCGAGTTGTGGTTGGTGGATGCCATCGATTTATCCGATGGGTGTGTGCGTCGGAATCGCGATCGATGGAGTGCCGATTGGGACACTCTGGTTTTGGCGGAAAGCGAACGAGCCATTTACGCCTGCAGAGTACGCAGCAATGCGTTTGACCGCAGCACTACTCTCGAGCATGTTTGCGACCGATGCTGCGGTACAGCGCCGCGAGAAGGCAATTGCAGCGATCAAGCCATTGAAAGCAGCGGCCCAGTGGCAGCGTCAGCAACTGAGCAGCCCAACTCGACTGGCCGAGGGTTGGGATTGCGGGGGCTGGGTTCAGTCACCGCGGGCACTGGCTTCGAGCTGGTTTCTGTGGGACGTTCTTCCCGATGGCATGCTCGCGCTGGTAATGGCTGAAGCACACGGCCAGGAGCTTGATGGCGCGATGATTGCTGCCACAGCCCGCTCCGCATGGCAGTCCCACGCAGGATATCGGCATGATCCAGCGCAATTACTGCGTCGCATCAATGACACCCTTTGGCAGACAAGTTCCTCGGCGCAGCCTGTCTCGATGCTCTATGCACAGATCAATCCTGATACGGGGGAAGGGGCGCTCGCGAATGTTGGCAGTTTGTCGGGGCTGATCGTCAGTCGCTACGGTTATCGTCCGCTCAGCGAAGCGTGCCAGGGTTTGGGGATGCAACTCGACATTCCAGTGAGGCTGCACCAGGTGCGATTGATGGGGGGGGAGACCTTGGTTGCTTCCACGACTGCGATGCTCGATGGCAGCAATTGCATGAGCCAAGCAGATTCGTTTAACCAGCGCCGTCTTGCCGAGCGATTTCGTAGTTTTTCGGGGGAGTCCCTGCAAGCGTTCTTGGACGAACTCAAGGGGGAATTACCATCCATGAAGCAGGTCAAGAGCGATCGCACGGTGCTTGCCATTCGCCGTCGCTGAGGCGCAGGCTGATTGGTGCGCAGAGCGGGGTCAGGCGGCGCGACGAACGAGAGTCCCACGGCTCACCCGAATCATCAGTGGCCGAAGGCGTTACGCGATCAGCTCGGGGATGGGACGCCCTTGATCGACGATGGGAGTCGGTCGACCATTGAAATCCTGAATCATCGTGGTCGCGGCGTTGATCCCCAAATGATGATAAATCGTCGCGAGGAAATCTCCAGCCGAGCATGCGCGTTCGATGGGGTCTTCCCCTAATTTGTCGGTGGCCCCGATTACGCGACCTGTTTCGATCGCTCCTCCAGCCCAAAGATTCGAAAACGCACGAGGCCAGTGATCGCGACCTGGCTGCTGTGTTCCGGCTGGTGCGCTCGCATTTCCTTGGCCAGTGCTGGGCGAATGCTCGATTCGCGGCGTGCGTCCGAATTCCCCCGTCACCACGACGAGGACTCGTTTGTCTAAGCCACGGGCATAGATATCTTCGATCAGCGCAGTAACCGCTTGGTCATACACGGCGGCACGAAAGCGGAGAGCATCGAAGATATGGTGATTGACCGCGTGGTCATCCCAGTTTCCGACACGTCCGCAGAGGGGACCGCTGAGCGAGGTTGTGAGGACTTCGACCCCGGCTTCGATCAGGCGGCGTGCAAGCAATAGTTGCTGGCCCCAAGCGTTGCGACCGTAGGCATCACGGGTTTTGTCATCCTCCTTTGACAGATCAAAAGCGTCTCGCGTCTTGGAACTTGTCAGCAGCGCTAATGACTGTGCTTCAAACTCATCGAGCGCCCCCAATTCGCCGTAACGATCAAACGAACGAGCGAGAGTATCTAGCTTTTGGCGAAGCGAGGTGCGGCGCTGTAAACGCTCGATTTCCTGTGGATTGGAGAGCCCGATGTTTGGAACGGAAAAAGTTGGTGAATTGGGGTCCCCCATGACAGTGAATGGCGAATATGCGTCACCAAGATATGCAGGACCGTTGTATTCGAGGGGGGGATTAATCCCGGTGTAGCGAGGAAGGGGGTTGTCCCGTGGTCCTGTTTGTGAGCGGAGATAGTTCGTGACCGTCATCCAGTCGGGATATTTCGGTTTGGGTTTGTCTCGAGTGTCGGGGTCCCCCGAGAGCATCTGCATGGAACCGGCAGGATGTCCGGGGGCAGTCTGTCGCATCGAGCGGAGGACGGTGAATTTGTCAGCGATCTGAGCCTGGCGGGGGAGGAGCTCGGTGAACTGGACACCCGGAATTTTTGTGGGGATCGTTGCAAAAGGTCCGCGGTATTCGACTGCGGCGTGCGGTTTCGGGTCGTACGTATCCAGATGCGAGCAGCCTCCTGGCTTCCAGACCATGATGACGGCAGTCGGCTCTCGTTTGGACGAGTCGGATTGAGCATGTCCGTCTTGCGCATGGGCGCGGAGACGAAGGAGTCCGGGGAGGCTCAGGCTGGCAAAACCTGCCATCCCCAAGCGCATGAACCCGCGACGGTTTTCACGCATCGAGGCAAAAGGCCCAGCGCAGTATTCCGAACGGCAAGAGGGGTCTTCGGTGCTCATCTTCACTCCGCTGCGGTGACGCGAATCGAAAGAGGTTCTGAGAGAATGATTTCGGCGGTATCCCGTGGTGCAGCTCGTTCGGTGGCGACCTGCAATTGCTGCTGAAGTTCGGTGAGTCGCATTTCCAGCGACTGCTTTTCCTTTTCGCACATTTCCCTTTCCATTTCCAGCATCTTTTTGGCATCCTCGCTCGCCGCCCCAAGCGATAGCCGAAGCGCTTCGAGCCGCTGCCGGAGTTGCTCTAAGTCTGCTGTGGTTTTGGCAACGGCGTCTTGAGCGATGCTTACAGCGTTTGGGTCGTAGCGATATTTGACCACGGCGCTGCCATAGAGTGCGAAGACATATTCGCCTGGGGGAGTCTTCAGAGCGGCCAAATCGACGACAACTTGGGAAGCGTTCGCGTCGAGGGGAAGATCGACCCGCGGGAGTGACTCGAACCCTTCGCCGACCGCCCTCGCTTGCAAGATCGACCCGGAAAACTCAGAGCGGTACACATGTTTCAGGGGGATCGTGAGCGAAGTCCCTGCAGGGGCTTGCCAGATTTTCTCTTCGGCTGCAGCAATGGTGATTGGCGCGACTTCCGAATCCGTCACCGAGACGGGAATTTGACTCACGAGGCGAGGAACCGGGATTTCTCCCCACGAATCGGGAATCGGCCAAGCGGGCTGGGCCAGATGGACTGGATGGGAGATTGATTGCCCATCGATGTTCGCGGTGGCCACGAAAGATGCCAGCGAAAATCCCGCAGCAGCATGTTCACCAGCGGTGATCAGCATGATCCCACGATTCTTTCCCGAAGCAATCGAAAGCCCCGTCCCCCGGACTCCTGGCGGAAGGTCGGACAATGCCAAGCGAATTTCTCCATCAAATCCATCGCGGCGGAGGGAAACCACTTCCAGGGCCATTGTCGAGCCAGGGCGTAGCGCGAGCGGCTTGGAGAGTGCGTTGCGATCGCCGTTACGCAATTCCATATGGAGTGGCCAAGCGACGACGGCAAAGTCGGGTTGTGGCCGCCGAATGATCAAGCGATATCGATTGCGGGGGTCCTTGCGCGTTCCACCAAAGAGGTCGCTCAGCAAAAGTTGATAGGAGCCGTCCTCGGGAATCTCGAGCTTGCCGAGGATGTCCAGCGAGCCGGCATTGAAGGGTGGACCATCGTAGGCATACCCGTTACTAGAGACTTTAATGGGGCTAGGGATATCCGCCAGTTCCAGCAGGTCCGTGACTTCCAGAGATTCGCCGTCGCCACGGATGTGCTGCACCAGACCGTGTGGATCGGTGGGGCGTCCGAGTCGCTCGGAGGCGACCTCGATGTACCAGACCTCACCTTTCTTGGCTTCGAAACGAAAGAGGTCGACATCTGCCGCTTCCGCGAAGCTCCCTTCGAGATCGCAGGGAAGTGTGATCCTTTGGGGACCGAGCGGATCGCCGTTCGGTTCGGTTTCGGTCTGCGAGCCTTGGGACTCGATCCCCGCGGGGGGCCATGAAAAAGCATGGACCGGGCGAGTTGCGGGATGGGTCGGAAGCGTGGCATCCGTGGGGAGATTGACAAGCATCAGACGGTAGAAGAATTCGGGTCCCCCTTTAAACGTCAATTCGTGGATCTTGATCGTGTGCTTTCCGGTGCGCGAGGCGACAAAGTCGATTTGATCTCCCAATCGATCGACGACGAGGTCTCGACCCTCGGCATCTGCAAGAATAACGACGGGGTCGAGTTTTGAATCGATGCCACGAGCCGCGCACTGGATGACATACCGCTGGCCCGCTTCGGCATGAAACGCATAGTAGTCCATCGACTTGGCGGTAACGCGGCCGCTGCAGATCGAAGGCACAGGGAGTTCCATCGCGGTCTCGAGCGATTGACTGGGGGAAGTCTGAAGGAGTTCCTGTAGCGAGCTGACGGAGAAGGCGCGAGCTGAAGAGACTCCCAACCGCGAAAGGACTCGCGCATCGTAGATTCCGGGGGGGCAATTCGGGGCTATACGGACGCGGAATCGATTCGCAATTACCGTCCCTTGGGGATCTCGCAGCGGTTCCGCCTGGATCGTTGGCTCGGAGAAGAGCAGCGCTGAGACCTCTTCGAGGTTTTCGCCGGTGATCGTAACCTCCACTTCGCTCCCGATCGCCGCACCCAACGGGGCCGTTGTCAACAAGCGAGGAAGAGGAAGGCAGACCGATTGAGCATCCGCCGGTTCAGAGAATGGGAAAATCAACAGCGTCAGAGCGAGCAGGAAGCGACGCATCGGATAGGCTCTTAATGGTTGAAAAGAAATTCCTTGGTATTGATCAGCGCCCAAATAAGATCTTGAAAATTCTCTCGCTCTGCAGCGACTTGATCGAGCGCTTGGCCATCGGGGCTTGTTCGGGGCTGGCGGAAATAGTCTTCAGCAATCAGCAGTTCGTCACTCCGCGGATCACGTGAAAAAGCCACTTGATAAAGTTCGGTGATTCGCGTTGCCAGGGGTTGAGCGAGCGTCGAGAGTTTTTCCGCGCGGCCCGTACCGGCGGCCAATTTTGCTTTGATATCCCCAGCGTTCAAGAGGTGAAGGCTTTGCGCGAGGCTGGATGCTTGAATCCGCTCGCATTCACAGACACTCTCATTTTCGGGGCGTCCGAAGACACGAAGAAACGGTGAGGCCGTATTATAGCTATTGTCAGGCAGAGCGATCGCCCGCGTACCCAACGGAAGATTGGGGAAGTCTGTCGTCGTTCCTGCAAGCGAATCGATCGCATCAAGGAGGACCTCGGCTTGTAGACGGCGAGGGTAAAAATGCGAGTAATTCTGTAAATCGGCGGCATTGGCTTCGGTGGGAACGGAGCTCAGTTGATAAGCCGTCGACTGGGTCATGACGCGAACGAGCGCTTTGAGATCGAATCCGCTCTCGAGGAAAGACTGTTCGAGAGCCGCGAGCAGTTCCGGGTTGGTCGGCGGATTGGTTTCGCGAAGATCATCTTCCGGTTCGATCAGTCCCCGCCGAAAGAAATGTTTCCAGTATCGATTCACCAGGGCACGAGCGAAGAAAGGATTATTCTTGCTTGCCATCCAATCAGCTAGGAGGAGGCGAGGATCTTCGTCGGCGCTAATGGGCCGGAGCGATTCACCGAGCGGGGCGGGCGTGAGGATGGCGCCCGTTTTTGCATTGGTGGCACTGGCGATTCCCCGTTTATGGAAGATCATGTCTTCGCCGCGGGTGGCGGTTGGCTTTCGACCGACTTGGCTGAAGAAGGCCGCAAAGCGGTAGTAATCATCCTGGCTCCAGCGCTCAAACGGATGATGATGGCACTGGGCACACTGCACCCGGACTCCCAGAAAGAGCTGCGCAACATCTTCCAATTGCTGTTTGGGATCTTTGACACGCTTGTACCAAGCGACGGGAGGATTCCCCATCACGGTGCCGGTTGCTGCGAGCAGCTGACGAACCATTTGATCGTACGGTTTGTTGGCGAGCAGGCTGTCGCGGACCCAGGAATAAAAAGCAAAATTCGACGGGAGATCGCTGGCATCGTCACGACGATTTTTCAGCATTGCTGTCCATTTATTTGCAAAAAAATCGGCATATTCGGGGCTCGCGAGCAGGTGTTCGATCCACTGGTCGCGTTTCTCAGGATGGGGATTGGCCAGAAAAGCCAGCGTCTCTTCTTGAGTTGGCAATCGTCCGGCGATATCAAGCGTGACGCGGCGAAGGAATACACTCTCCTCAGCAACTGGGGAGGGAGGGATTCCCAATCGCTGGAGGTTGGCAAAGAGATGCTGATCAATAAAGTTTTTCGCCGGGGGCAGATCGGCGACGGGAGTTCCCTGCGGGATGGTGAGCGTGCAGACGGCGACGCTGCCCTGATAGCGAATCATTACGGCGGCCTTGCCGGGAAGATCGCGAGTTTGCATCAGACCCTCATCGTCGACCTCTGCAAGACTGGTATCACTGCTCTCAAACAGTGCCCAACGGGTCACATCGCGGGATGAAGCATCGGCAAAGGAAGCGACGACTTGCAATTGTTCGCGAGCGCCGGCAGAGAGGGTGACCTGATGCGGATGAACGTCGAGCTTGATGAGCGGAGCGGCGGTTGCAAGATCATTGGCCGAGCCGAGCGAAATCCAGTCGCGGAGGAGCCGATATTCTTCCGAGTCTGGAGCAAGACGCCTGCCTCCACCATGAGCGACTGCACCACTCGCTTTTTGGAGAAGCAGGCTCAGATCCGGAGCCGCGGGAAAGAGCCGACGTCCGCGCCCTTGACGAACAATTTGCTCATAATCCTCGTGAGGTTCAAAACCAAGCAACGAAAGCTGAAAGCCGTTTTGACCATTTCCAGCTTTCGCGTGGCAGACTCCAGCGTTGCAACCTGCTTTGGTGAGGATCGGAATCACATCGTGCGCAAAACTGACTGGACTGGACCTTACCGCGGGTTCTGTCGCTTGAACACCGCGCATCCCGAAAACAACAAACACCAGTCCCAGCAGCAAGCGGCTGCCCCAGCAATTCCCAAACCGAAGAGTTGGAACGCGGTTTCCGGTCATGGTGGTGGGTGGACGTCGAGGGGGATGTTCGGTGAGAGTGCGTTCCCGTGACCGAATCGATCTCCGCTAGGTTCGCACCTCCTCTGACTACAGCGAGGAATTTGCGATTTTAGCTTCTCGGCAACCGCCCCGTCTACGAAGAAGTGGGTTTCAAAAAGAAAGCTCAGACCGAAACCCTGTGGATGGACGCTCGAAGAGAACCAGACGATCCGCAGAACGCTAGCAAGCCAGCAGCGGAATGACCTCGAGCGGCGATCGGCCGGTTCGTCGGCGGAGGAACTGAGTCAGCTCGAACTGGGTTCGCCAAAAGGCATGGATCACTTTTCCAGACCAGTGGGGTGAAGCAACGCGGATCTGCATGCAGGGAGACGACCCAGCACCAAATCGCTGCTTGTAAATTTCGTCTCCCCGCATGTAGTCGACGCCGAGCATTCCCTGTTCCAAGCTTTGCTTGATCGTCAAGGTCGAAAGCAAGGTCCCAACGTCGAGCGGGAGATCCTCGCGGATCGTTCGCCCAGCGCACCAGATGTACACGAGTTGTTTTTCTCCAGCCCAACCGATCTCGGCTGCAACCGGAGTTCCATCGAGAGTCAGAAGAGGAAGATGCAATCCTCCGCTTTCGAAGGCGCATCGCGTCCACTGGCGGGTAAATTGCTCGATCCTTGGGTCGGCGAAAATCCCTTGCCGCCCTTCAGCCCTCCAGCGATCCCTATGCAACTCAATGGCAGCATCGAGATGCCGCGCGTAATCCTCAGCGGAATGCGGATGGTGCAGTTGGAGCTGGGGGAGTCGGGAGAAGTCCCGGAGCAAGACTCGAATTTTTCGTCGCTGATTTTTGCCGAGCGAGCCAAGATACGATTCCCAGTCATTTGCTCCGGCGATCCGCCAGCAGTGCATGCGACTCGTCGCGTGGACCAAAGCTCCCTCGGCTTGCATGGCACGGAAGCACTCCCGCATGTCGAAGTCCGAGGCGACGACACCATCCAGATCGATCCAGTCCCAACCGAGCCGCGCATCTCCAGCCAGGCGGCTGAGCGTTGTTCCAATCAACCGACTGATTGCGAGGCGATTGGCGGGGGCAGCGCAGAGGGAGAAATAGTCGGTACAGACTCCCATATCCCCCATCCCACGCAGCGCTCGGCCTGGACCGCGATGGTGGGAGCGATAGAGAGGGAGGAGGCCGCAGAGAGACCGCTGGCGATCCCAGACGGAGATAATATAAGGAGTGCCGCAGTCGCTGAATTGATCCCACCAGGACATCATCCAACCGGCCTTTTGGGTAGGAACCAGATCGAGGGCTTGGTTCCAAGGGGCCGCGAGCTTTTCGAGATCGCGCGGCTGCTCGCTAATTTCAACAGTATACTCAGGGGACATGCGAAGTGGGTGACTCCTCAGAGCGGAGTTTCCGCTCGGAAAGCATGGGTGTGCATCTCGAGAAACTGTAGCTCATGGCTTCCTCATTTCCTCCTTGCTCGATGAGAACCCTACGAATGCCCTCTGGAAGCGTGCTCCATTCGCCAAAATCGTTACTGCTGGTCGTAACCCTCAGCCTGACAGTCGTTTCGCGACTTGGTGCTGCGGACGTGGAAACGGCAAGTTGGACCAGTTTTCGTGGGGGGAAGGCGAGCGGTTATCTGCCTGGGCGAACGATACCCGAGCGGTGGACGGATGAGGATTATCGCTGGCGGTGTCCCCTTCCTGGCGGCGGTGTCGGTTCGGCGGTCGCGGATGCGAAGCACGCTTATTTGCTGACTGCCGACAATGAGTCCAGAGAGCGGCGTTTGGTGGCGATTGATTTGGTTGACGGGAAGATTCGCTGGGAGTACCGATTTCCGCTAGCTCCTCATGGGATCCATGCGCGGAACAGTTTTGCGAGCTCGACTCCGTGCCTCGACCAGCGCGGCATCTATGTCGCCTTCGCGGATCCCCAGCGGGTCACTCTTGCGGCCATCAGCCATGTTGGGGAATTGCTGTGGGAACGGGACCTTGGGGCGATGCAAAGCGAGCATGGATTTGCAACTTCGCCAGTGCTGCTTGCGGATCGCTTGATTCTGTTTCTTGAGCAGCAGGGGGAACAGCTGCAGCCTGGTGAGGCCCCAGGTCAAAGTCGGATGATGGCCTTCGACCCGAAGACGGGAAGGACTTTGTGGAAGGCCGCGCTGACGACGACGCGAGTCTGTTATGGGGTTCCCCTTGGGCGAAGCGGAGCGGATGGAGTTGAGGAAATTGTTGCGGCGAACACTGGGGACGGTATTTTTGCGGTACGTGCTGACGATGGACGGATGCGCTGGCGTCTGCCAGTCTTCACCGCTCGCTGTGTCAGCTCGCCCCTTGAGGTGCAAGGAGTGCTGATCGGGAGTGCCGGTTCCGGAGGTGGAGGAAACCACCTTGTCGCTGTCCGTCCCCCGAAGATTTCATCGCAGGATGAAGGGGAATCGGCTCCGCAGGCAGCGAGCGAAGTGTATCGGATCGAGCGGAACGCACCCTACGTCCCGACTCCGGCCGTGGTCGGGGAGGATTTACTGATGGTCGATGATCGGGGGATCGCGTCGCGGGTGGAAGGGGCAACGGGGAGGGTTTTGTGGAGCGCCCGTGTGGGTGGGAATTACAGTGCTTCTCCAGTCGTGGTTGGTGACAAGATGCTGGTGATTACCTTGGATGGTGAAGCTCGAGTGATCGATTTGCAGGGGGAACCGCCAAGGGTCGGCGAGGCTTTTTCGCTTGGCGGACCGGTGCAAGCGACACCCTCGGTATGTGCTGGAGGACTTCTGCTCCGTATCGGTGAGAGTCTCTGCTGCTTAGAGACATCGGCAATGAGCAGCCAGCAGTGATGCTCGCTTGTGCTTGGGCACTGTAGCGTCACATGGAGTAATCGCTAGCGGCGTTACAACCGGAGCACTTTACCGGGATTCGCCAGTTCCCGAGAGGATTCCGCTCCTTCCTGATACAACGATTGGTCGAATTGGAACGGTGTCGGTGGGAGAGAATTGGTATCTCTCCGACACAATCATTCCGGGAAAGCGATCAGGTTGTTTGTGTGGGGACGTAAGCAGTCTGCCGCGCGGTCCTTGCGGAACTGGTAACATGGCGTGGCGGGGCAATCGTTTGTGATTGACCCCGCCCGTTTTTTTTCTGCTCGTCGGCTACACCCGCCCGCTGAGAGCCTATCCGAAAAGGGGTCTGACCCTTTGGAGGCAAGTCGATTTCATTGGTTTTTGGACCGTGCCGGAGAGGGTCTGCCGGAGAGGGTCAGACCCCTTTTCGGATAGGCTCTGAGTCTGTTCGATTGATTTGGGTGCAGCTCAGGGGCTCGGCCTACGAACGGCTGCGGATTCCGGAGCCGAAGATGTAGGGCGGACAATCTCGACCCAGTGCTTGGCCTCGACACCGAGGAAGTCTTTCAATTGATGGCGGCAGGAGATGCCGCAGGCGACGATGGTCTTCCCTTCTTGAACCGCAGTGCGAACCGCGGGGAAAAGGCGATCTTCACCAATTTTCTTTGAAAGATCGTAGTGCTCGTAACCGAACGATCCAGCCATCCCACAACATCCCGAATCGACTTCGTGGCACTGGACCCCTGGAATCTGGGCGAATAGGTTTTTGATCGCCGCCGTCCCAAAGAGCGCCTTTTGGTGGCAGTGTCCATGGAGCAGGATCTGCTGATGATCGGAGTGGAGCCGCACTCCTTCTTGGTCCAGGAAGACATCGAGCATGAGGACGTGCTGGGAAACTTCCTTGCCGAGCTGTCGATCTTCGATCAGATCGGGGAGGTCGTCTTTCAGAGCCGACGCACAGGAGGGTTCGAGGCAGAGAATGGGGATTTGCCGGCGAGCGTATGGAGCGAGCTTGAGAAAAGTTTGCTCGCCTTCGAGTTTGGCTTCGCGGAGCAGGCCTTTGCTCATTCGTGTCCGTTGGCAGCAGCCTGCCTGCGGAACGATGACTTCGTAACCCAAACCCTCGAGGAGGTCGAGCGCGGCGAGCGCCAGGTGGGGCTCGAAGTAGTTCATATAAGTATCGTCGAAAAGCACGACTTTCCCGCGGCGATGCAAGGGGGAAGGGGATCGCCGCTTTTTTAGCTGGCTTTGCAGTGGTTTGCTGGTAAATGCTGGTAGCGGACGTCGGCGATCGACCCCTGTAAGCCGCTCGAAGATTGCCCGGCCACCGGGGATCAGGTCGGCAAGGGTCGCGAGCTTTGCCGTCCGCCCGGCGAGCCGTTTGGCTTGTGCGGGCATTCGCCCGAGGATTTTCGCGCTGAGGGGTATGCCTTGCCGGTCGTGGCGGAGCTGGAGGACATCGCTCTTGAGTTTTGCCATATCGACCGAGTTCGGGCATTCCGTCTTGCATGCTTTGCAAGCCAGGCAAAGCGAGAGACAGCCGTCGATTCCATCCGATGCGAGGGCTTCAACAGGGTTGGGGCCAAGTTGGCCTGTCATCGCCAAACGAAGTGCGTTAGCTCGACCGCGGGTCGTGTGTTGTTCGTCGCGTGTCGCCATGTAGGATGGACACATCGTCCCGCTCCCTAGCTTGCGACATGCACCAACGCCATTGCACTGTTCGACCGCCAACTGGAACCCTCCTTGATCCGCATAGCGAAACTGGACGGCAGCTTCAGCGCGCTGGGCATTCTCCTGGTAATGCGGTGTTTGGTAACGCAAATTCTCGGTGAGTGTTTGGGCATCGATCACTTTGCCGGGATTCATCAGGTTTTTCGGGTCGAACAGTTTTTTCAATTTCCCGAATGCGGCATACACCTCGGGTCCAAACATCTCGGGAAGAAACTGACCCCGGACTTGTCCATCCCCATGCTCACCGGACCAAGAACCCCCATATTCCATGACCCACTGAAAAGCTTGTTTAGCGATCTTATCCATGACGACAACTTGCTGGGGCAGATGCAAGTCGAGCGCGGGGACAACGTGGACAACTCCGACCGAAGCGTGGGCGTAGAGGCTGAGTCGATGGATGCCATGTTCGCTGCAGAGTTGCTGAATCTTGTCGATGTAATCGGCGAGGTATGGAGTAGGAACGCAAGCGTCCTCGATGAAATCTCGTCCTTTGACTGGGCCGTAAACGTTCGAGATCAGGCCGAGCCCTAACTTGCGCGTCTCCCAGACATCGCGAATGGCTGCGGTGCTCGTTTGCACCGGCCACGCATATCCGATTTTTTGCTGCTGCATTGCGGCAGCAAACCGACGGGCTTTGGACTCAGCGTCAGCGGGACTGGAACCGAAGAATTCAACAATCTGAACGGCCTCGGGAGTCCCCTCGACGAAGTGGGCCATGTGCCGCGTGGCAACGTTCACTTTGGCTTCATCCATGACTGTCCGGTCGAGCAGTTCGATGGTCGTTGGGGCATGCTCGAGCATTGCATCAACATGCCGTAGCGAATCGATCAAGTCATGAAAATGGACGACACAGAGGGCAGTTGATTGCGGGAGCCTGACAAGCCTGACAGTCGCTTCGAGTACAATCGCGAGCGTTCCTTCGGCACCGACGATCAGGTTGCTCAGATTCCAGATCCGCTGCCCTTGATTCGCGGCAGCGCGCGGACCGATAGGACCCGTGTATCCTGCCCCATCGACGAACTCGTCGAGGTTGTATCCGGAAACGCGGCGGAGCACTTTCGGGTAGCGCTGGAGGATTTCCTGGCGATGTGCTTCGATCATTGTTTCGACGCCGCGGTAGAGTTCCGCTTCGCGTGGGGTGACACCGATGCCGTCGGCACGCTCTCCCCAAGTTTCCCGATCGCAGGGCTGGAAGTCGCAGACCGTGCCATCAGCCAGAACCACTTGGCAAGAGAGCACATGATCGATCGTTTTTCCGTAGACAACGCTCCGCGTGCCACACGTATTATTTCCGATCATGCCGCCAATCGTTGCGCGCGAACCGGTCGCCGGATCGGGGGCGAATTGCAGTCCATACTTGGCGACCTCCTGATTGAGCCTGTCGCGTACAACCCCTGGACCGACACGTGCCCAGCCCTCGTCTCCGGTAGGATCGATCGAGACCTCAAAGATTTGGTCCATAAACTTGGACATATCAAGAACCAATCCAGGTCCGAAAGTCTGGCCTGAGAGACTGGTTCCTCCTCCGCGTGCGGTCACGGGAAGGTCGAACTGATTGGCAATTCGGACCGCCTGCACGGCATCCTCCGCATCGCGTGGGACGACGACACAGCGGGGGATGATTTGATAAAGAGAAGCGTCGGTCGCATACATGCCACGAACGATGGGTTCGAAGTAAACCTCGCCTCGAATGGATTCGCGGAGCATTCGTTCCAGGGGTGTGTCGGCATGCGGAGCATGGTTCATCATTCATCCCCTTTTATCAATTTCCGCAGGGCATTAAGAAAGACTTTGAGACGCACTGCCGCATCGCAGATCAATAGGCAAAAGCTGCAGCATCCTCGGCGGGCGCAGGTTGATAACCGCACGGCTCCATACTACTTCCCGCGCGTCCCTGCGAAAGGCTGCGGATCGCGCCGGAGTATCCAAAGAGTTCCTTCAAAGGCGCATTGGCGACGATCGTTGTCATCTGTCCTCGATTCTCCGTCTTGACGATCATCGCTCGCCGTTGCTGGAGGTCGCCGACAATATCTCCCATATAATCGTCTGGGGTCGTGATCTCGACCCGCATCACCGGTTCGAGAAGGATCGGACCGGCCTCGCGCAAGGCACGTTCAAAAGCATCTCCAGCGGCAATTCGAAAGGCAATCTCATCGCTTCCTTCCTCGTGTGCCTCTCCGCCGGTCACAAGGAGTCGGACACCGGTCAGTGGGAAACCAGCGAGCAGTCCACCCCCCAACGCTCGTTCACGAATTTCTTCCAGTGCGGCTGTTCGCTGGGCATTGGGAATATTGGTTTCAGGGGGGATGCGATCGAAGACGACGACGGGTGACGATGGGTCTGGCAAGGGTTCGGCGCTCAGGTGTACCCGTGCAAACATCTGCTGTGCACCCATCTGCCGATTGCACTGGCCAATGATGTTGGCCGAACCGCCGATCGTCTCGTGGTAGTTGACTCGAGGCTTATAAAATTTGACATGGAGTCCAAAATCCCGCGTCAATCGATGCTGGATGACTTCGAGATGCAGTTCCCCCATCCCGCTAATCAGTGTTTGCCCCGTCTCCTCGTTTTCCACCGCGGCAAAGGTGGGGTCCTGCCGTTTGAGCATCTCGAGAGTTTCGGACAGCTTCTTCCGGTCGGACGTGTTTTCAGGTTCGATTGCCATCGAGAGGACTGTCTGCGCGAACTTGATGGATGGCAGTTCGATCACATCGCGAGTGTCGCAAATCGTATCGCCGGTGATTGCGAAGCGGGGGCCAATAATGCAGCAAATCTCACCAGCCGGAGCCTGATCGATTTGCCCGTCGCGCTCTTTCTTGCTCGCATGAATCTGCCACAGCTGCGCGACGTTCTCTTTTTTATCGCGATTCGGACAATAGACACGCGAATTGGGTTTGAGAACGCCGCTGTAAACACGGATCCAATAATTGTCACCGGTTTTCGCGGGGAGAATTTTAAAGACGAGCGCACAGAAAGGTTCGTTCACCTCTGGTTTTCGGAGGAGTTTGACTTCGCTGTCGTGACCGGCCGTGCCAACGACAGGGGGTCGATCGAGGGGACTGGGAAGATAATATCCGACGCCATCGAGCAGCGGATTGACTCCGATGCCGTGGAGCGCCGAACCGCAGAACAGCGGCTGGATCTGCATTTTCAAACACGCGTTACGCACTGCCTGACGGATATCTTGCGACGTGATCTCTCGCTCTTCCATCGCCGCAATTGCCAAAGAATCATCGAATTCGTAGAGCGCCTCAAGCATCTGTTCACGATAGAGCAGCGCGTCATCGAGCACTCCAGGGGGGATCGCCCCGCGGATGACTTTCTTCCCTTCGCTCTCCGGATCAAATTCCAAGCACTCCATGTCGATCAAATCAATAACGCCACGAAAGGGGTTACTCACATGGGGAGGTCCCGCGCCGATCGGAATTTGGACGGGCACAGGGCGACCGTGAAGTCGCGGGGCGATGTCGCCAAGAACCGCCGCGAAATCGGCTCCCTCGCGATCCATCTTGTTGATAAAGACAATCCGGGGAACTCCGTAACGGTCCGCCTGCCGCCACACAGTTTCGCTCTGCGCTTCGACTCCTTCACGCGCCGAGAAGACAACGACGGCACCGTCCAAGACGCGGAGGCAGCGTTCGACTTCCGCGGTGAAATCAACGTGCCCGGGGGTATCGAGCAAATTGATGCTGAACTCATTCCACTTCATCTTCACGCACGCGGCGAAGATCGTGATCCCACGCTCCTGTTCCTCGGGATCGTCGTCTGTTTCCGTCGTCCCCGCATCGACTCGCCCAACGCGATGCTTGGCACCGCTCAGATAGAGCATCCGTTCGGTGACGGTCGTCTTGCCCGCATCAATATGCGCAATGATACCGATATTGCGAAGATTCTTAAGCGACATAGGGGTGATCGAGGTGTGAGGGTCCTTTCCGGTACTTTTACCCGCTGGACCGAAACAAAAAAAGACGCTCGAACCCTAAATCACATGGGAACACAAACAGAGGGGCATTGGGCCACGCTTTCCGCCCAAGGCAGCGGGAGTACCTACCAGGCAAAGTGAGCGAAGGCTTTGTTCGCATCCGCCATGCGGTGCGTGTTTTCGCGCTTCGTGTAGGCAACACCCTCTTTCTTGTAGGCCGACATCAACTCGTCCGCCAATTTCATCGCGGTGGGTCTGCCCTTCTTGTCGCGAATCGCCTGCAGCAACCATCGAAAAGCCAAGCTTTGCTGGCGATTGCGGTTGACCTGCATTGGTACCTGGTAACTTGCACCACCGACCCGCTTGCTACGGACTTCGATGTACGGCTTGACGTTGTCCACGGCTTGCTCAAACACCTCGATCGGCTTGCCGTCGGGCATGCGTCGACCAATCTCTTCAAGCGCATCGTAAAACACGTTTTGCGCTACCGTCTTCTTGCCATCGACCATCAAACAATTGATGAACTTGCTGGCGAGCAAAGAATCGAAGCGGGGATCGGCCTTCAGCGTACTGCGGCTTGCAGTGATGTTTCCCATGGCAAACTGGTCGAGAACGAGTCGAATTGAGAGTAAGAAATCCCTCGTCTTTGCAGCCCGAGGGAAGTTTATGGACGAATCGAGCAGCCACCTCGCGTGACCGACGAATGTTACGGCTTCTTCCTTCCGTAACGCGAGCGAGCCTGTCGACGCTTGTCGACACCGAGCGTATCGCGACAGCCACGAACCACTTGATAACGGACCCCCGGCAAGTCACGCACTCGACCACCTCGGATCAGAACAATCGAGTGTTCCTGCAGGTTATGCCCTTCCCCGGGGATATAAACCGTCACTTCCTTCCCGTTGCTCAAGCGAACACGCGTGATTTTCCGAAGCGCCGAGTTCGGCTTCTTGGGTGTCATCGTCTTGACCTGCAAGCAAACGCCTTGCTTCTGCGGGCACTTGTCAAGCACCGGACTCTTGCTCCCCTTGCGGAGCTGCCGACGCGACTTGCGAACGAGCTGGTTGATCGTGGGCATAGAGAAATAATTGCTTCGAGGCCGAAAAAATTGCGGCGAAGAGGGATTTACCGGGGAATGGAAGAACTCCGGACGACGGCCAAACCCGCGAGCTGACCTAGACGGAGAATCTCACGAGTATGAGGATCCTCGCGCGGCTGTCAAGGGGAAACCGGTTCGATCAGCTCCCCATGCCGGATCGCCCCAAGTCGCTCTCCGGCTGGGCCTCCGACGTCTCACCAGGGAAGCTCCGGACAAACATACGCTGCGGTGGCATTAGGGAGCTTCCGCCACCAAGGAATCGCGGCTAGTCTGCGTGGAAATCCCGCGAAGGAAAGTCGGAGAATCGATTCAGGGCTGATTCCTGGGACTGATTCAGAGAGGGCGATGATGGCTGTTCGTGTCACGGCGGAGCATGTGGAAATCGAAGGGGTTCGGCTCAAGCTGAGTCATCCTTACGAGACTACGGGGAAATGGATTGGTCAGCGGGAATTGCTCGAACAATTGCTCGCCTGCTGGCTTACGGTCGATGAGACGGATCAACCTTTGACCCCCCGTTTGACGGGCTTTCCGGGAGTTGGGAAGACGCAGCTGGGGATTGCGGCGGCGAGGGAGTGCGAGCGTCCGCTGTACATCTACCAGTGCACCAGCGACACGCGTCCAGAGGATTTGCTGGTGACGCCAGTGCTCGCTCAAAACGGCCAGATTGCCTACCACGCGTCGCCGCTAGTGACAGCAATGCTGGTCGGGGGGGTCTGCATCCTCGATGAGGGGAATCGGATGAACGAAAAATCGTGGGCTTCGTTGGCTCCGCTGTTCGATCAGCGGCGATACGTGGAATCGATTGTCGCGGGGATCACGATTCACGCCGATCGCGATTTCCGTGCGGCGGTAACGATGAATCAGGATGAGTCGACATTCGAGATCCCTGACTATATTCTCAGCCGCCTTCAACCGACGTTGCCGGTGGGGTTCCCGAGCAAGCAGGACGAGCTGGCGATATTGCAGTACCACCTTCCTTTTGCGGAAGGGGAAATGCTGGCCATGACGGTTGATTTTCTCCAGCGTTCCCATGCCCTTCGGCTCGATTTTTCACCCCGTGATGGGATTAACCTGCTGCGTTACGCGCTCAAACGGCTGGCGCAGAATCCATCGCACCCGATCAGTCGCGATGTGGCATGGCGGGAAGCGCTCGAGCGATGCTTGGGGGATGAGGCCTTGGATCTCGACGCCACTGCAGAGCGGAAGCGAAGAACGCTTGGGGGTGATGCTGTTCCGCTTGGGTTGGCTGATTTCTTCTTTGATCCCGATGATCCTTTGAATCCTGATCGTGAGGATGACAACCTCGATGAAGGAATCGATGAAGAAGAGGGTGGAACGTACTGAGAGCCTCTCCGAAAAGGGGTCTGACCCTCTCCGGCAGACCCTCTCCGGCACGGCCCAAAAACCAATAAAATCGACTTGCCACCAAAGGGTCAGACCCCTTTTCGGAAAGGCTCTCAGTGGGTCGCGAGGCTCTGAGGTCAGGGGTGGGCGCGTGTCACGGAGGAGAGAAATCAAAAAAAATCTCTCTTCACTGCATCCAGCGCGATGCTTCTTGCGAATCCTCCACTGAGAGATTGCTCCCTTGTCCGGATTACGCGGGGTGTATCCGGCGGGACAGGTGGAGAGACGCTCACTGAAATGGGATTGAGAAGATGAAGTTTCGTGGATTGTTGGCGATGGTTGCGGTGGTTGCCGCGTCGTGTGTGCCGGTTCTGACCAGTGTTGCAGACGACAAGAAGGGGAAGAACATTGTTGAGACGGCAGTTGCTGCCGAAGGATTTTCGACGTTGGTCGCAGCCGTGAAGGCCGGGGAATTGGTTGACGCGTTGTCAGGCAAGGGACCTTTCACCGTTTTCGCGCCCACCGATGAAGCATTTGCGAAGCTCCCCGAGGGGACGCTCGAGTCGCTGCTGAAGCCCGAGGCTAAAGGGAAGCTGCAAGACATTCTGAAGTATCACGTCGTTTCTGGCAAAGTGATGGCTGCGGACGTTGTCAAGCTGACCTCTGCAAAAACCCTTGGTGGCAAGGAAGTTAAGGTTGTCGTGAAGGACGGCACGGTCATGGTGAACAAGTCGAAGGTTGTGAAGACCGATATCGAGTGCACCAACGGCGTCATTCACGTCATTGACACCGTGTTGCTGCCGTAATTGGCGTTCGGGCTTTGTGTCCAAAGCACTATTTTTCCTTCCTGGGGCTTTCCGGCATTCCTACACTGTGGTGGTTCATTTAAACCTCCCACGGAATCTTTGGAATGTTGCTTGCTCGGATTGCGACGGGGGACACCTCAGCGGTGTCCCCCTTTTTGGATCAGTATGGAAACCTCGTATGGTCCATCGTTCGTCGATGGCTCCGCAATCATGCGGACATCGAAGATGCGGTCCAGGAAATCTTTTTCGAACTTTGGAGTTCGGCGTCACGATTTAATCCGGCCCTGTGTAGCGAGGCGGTTTTTGTAATGATCGTGGCTCGGCGAAGGATGATTGATCGGGTTCGGCGTCAGTCTTCCCTGCCGCGGGTCGAGACCATTGCCGACGTGGATCAGGTGATTTTGCCGATTTCCGATTCTGGGCTTTCGCGCATGGAAATAGTTGAAGAAGCCCTGCTGGCAGAGCAGTACCTCTCGACCCTGCGACGTGAAGAACAGACCGTCTTGCGTTTGGCAATCCACGAGGGACTCACCCACCAAAAAATCGCCGAACAGACGGGAATGCCCCTTGGGAGCGTCAAGTCTTCGATCCGCCGAGGTCTCGGAACGCTTCGCAACCGCCTGGTATGTGCAAAGCTTCGAGCGAGTGGTGGCGATTCGGAAGATCGTTTTGGCGGGGGTCGAAATCCTGTCCTCACCGCGCTTGAGTCTTACGAAGTGGTGGAGGCTGCCGGATGACGCTCTCGCACGACGCGGGATTTGAGCGATTGCAACTACTGCTTTCACTTCGAGAAACAGGCCCTTTAGCGGAACAAGAGTGCGCGGAGCTTTCTTCACTTCTCGAACGTTATCCCGATGCCGACCCTGAGCGATATGCGACCGCGGCGGCTGCTTTCGCACTTGCGTTTTCGCAGTCCGTTCGAGAACTTCCTGAGGTGATGCCTGCGGCGGTCCGTGAAAGAGTGCTGAGAAGCGGGATCGAGCAGGTTGCGACGAATGCCCTGGTCCGCAGTGGCGTCCTCCCCTCGGGAGCGATCTCGATGCTCAGCGATCCG
>Ga0169931_10004219_pt1 | contig 22442 bp, 16 predicted proteins | sample Kivu_15m_20L_FD_129675 | JGI IMG/M metagenome (GOLD analysis project Ga0169931, IMG submission 129675) | Freshwater microbial communities from Lake Kivu, Western Province, Rwanda to study Microbial Dark Matter (Phase II) - Kivu_15m_20L... | ecosystem: Environmental > Aquatic > Freshwater > Lake...
ACGGCCGAGACGGTCACCAGCCAGAACACGCCCAGCGACTTCATGGCCCAGATATTGGCCCGCACGGGAATGGTGGTGGGGTTGTACACGTGACCGCGCCCGTGGCGGGGCAGGAACGCTACCTTGCGATCACCGAGGCGCCCGATGACGATCGCATCGGACGGGCGGCCGAACGGGGTGTCGATGACGCGCTCCTCGAGGATCTCGACGCCATCGATCTCGTAAACGCCGCTGCCGCCAATGATACCAATCTGTACATCGTTCATGGTTTTGCTCCTGACCGCTCCGTAGAGCGAATGACTCATGCCGTTCAGGCGCGGGTCTTAGCCGCCGACTCGGGGGGCGTAAAGGGCAATGTGGGCGATGTCGTCGGGGGCAACGAGGGCGGCCGACTCATCGAAAAGATGCCCCCGCATGCTTGACCAACGCGCCTGACCTCCTATCTTGGGAGAGCGACGTTCTGCGGTTCTCGTGAGAAACCGCGTCATTGTGCCCTCCTGTGTATTCTTTTTGCCCCGGGAACTGCCAATCCGACTGGGCCTGTGTGCAAGCCCACCCCTCACGGGATGTGGGAAGCCTTTGAGCTCGATGGTGGTGCCCACCTTACAGATGTAAGGGTAGGGCCGGACGCAACTATCGAACGGTCTTCGCGGTTCGTCGCACTCTTTATCCCCATTCACCCTCGCTTCTATCCGGGCGGCCAGACGAGCGGTCGCCCGGCGATGATGTGCAGGTGGATGTGAAACACGGTCTGTCCGCCGCCCGGACCGACGTTCATCACCACGCGATACCCGTCTTCGGCCACGCCCAGCTGCGCCGCAATCTGCGTGGCCACCCACATCAGGTGGCCCAGCAGCGGCTTGTCGTCGGATGTGGCGTTGTTCAGCGTGGCGATGTGTCGCCGTGGAATCACCAGCACGTGCGTTGGAGCGACGGGGTTCACGTCGCGAAACGCGATGCACTGATCGTCTTCCCAGACGCGCGTGGACGGGATTTCGCCCCGCAGAATCTTGCCGAAAATCGTGGGGTTATTGTCAGACATGGACACTCGGGAAGTTGGACGCCCGGCCGCGGAATGCGTTCGGGGCAGGGCGGTGCGCGCACCGGCCCGGGGCGTACCGCCGCCCTGCAATGCCTTGGCGCTTCGACGGCGTCAACCTGGCCTAGAAGGTGCGGCGGCTGTCGAGCAGGATCGTCACCGGGCCGTCGTTTGTCAGCGACACTTTCATGTCGGCTGCGAACTGTCCGGTGGCGACGCGCACGCCTTCGCTCATGAAGCATTGAATCGCGCGGTCGTACATGGCGCGCGCCGCGCCGGGTTCCATCGCCTGCGTGAAAGACGGACGGCGACCTTTTCGCATGTCGCCGAACAGGGTGAACTGGCTCACCAGAAGCACCTGTGCGCCACGTTCCAGTACCGAGAGATTCATCTTTCCATCGTTGTCACCAAAGACGCGCATCGCGATGGTTTTCGCAACGATGTAGTTGAGATCGTCGTCGGTATCGCCCTGCTCGCAGCCAAGCAAAACAAGCAATCCGGGCCCTATGGCACCAATGATTTCATCGTTCACAACGACGCGGGCCTCTGTGACCCGCTGCACGACTGCGCGCATTCAACGACCTGTTCCGAGTACGACCGAGAAGAGCAAACCGGCAGAGAATTCGCGGTAGCCGCTGTCTGCAGGGATGACGTTCGAAGGTGCATCGCGCGGCAGGGGTACGTCAAACGTCTCGTCGCGCAGTGTGCCCAGGCCCAGCCATGGGGTGAGCCGCAGCGACACCCAGGGGTTGAGTTGACGCTCGACGTGCCCATGCAGGCGGTAGTGCAGAAAGCGCGCGTTCCATCCATAGTCGCGCCCTGCGTCGTCCTGTGCATCGGCGCTCATCCATCGGCCTCCGACGACCACGCCACCCCAGAAACGCCAGACGTCGCCGCCCCCGAACTCCAGCGAGGCGCCCAGACTACCGCCGCTGGCCCCGCGGTTGCGTGCGGCGGCAAAGTGGCCGTTTCCGACGACGCCAACCCGGACCAGGCCCGCAAACTCCACGTAGCCGCCCGCCTCGATCGTGGCGGGCACGGTGAGCGCAAAACGGTCCGCTTCGTTGGGGACGAAGAAGCTGGTGTCGACCCTTTTCAGCGACATGAGCTGCAGCCCGCCGCCGAGGTGGAAGGCCGCGAGGACGGTGCGTCGGCCGTAGGTGGGTGCGATGACGAGGTCATCGATGGATTCGCGGGGTACGTCGGGGAAATAGCCAGCGCCCTGCTGCGGTCCGCCGGTGCCGTTATCGAAGTACTGTGCCAGCAGCTCGTCGCCCTGACGGGAGGGCGTAACCCACTGTGGGGCGCCGGCGTCAAGCGTCTCCGCGGCTGCTGCCGTCTCGGCCGGCAGCGCGATATTCGGCGACCTGATGGGCAGCGGTGTGGCAGGAGATTCGGCGGACTCCTGCGCGGTGGCTGGCCCGACAAGGAGCAGCAGCGCGACAGCGGAGGCAACGAAAGCGAAGGTCGTGCGCATGGGCGATTCCCGGGAAGGACGCGGCGGCAGGTGTCACCACCGCCCTGAAGGCAACGCGAGCAGAGACGGTAACCAGCGGGGAAGTATTCAGATTCCGGCCCCCTGCATTCGGATCGTTCGTCACTCAGTGAATGGCGTAGTCGCGGAAGCCCGGTGCGACGGGTTGCAGCCGCGCAGCCACGTCGCCAGGGTTGCCAGCGGGTGAGAGCAGCATCCAGGCAAGGCTGGTGGTGCTTCGGACGAGTCGGGCAACGGTGGTCTGGTCACCGCGGACGCGGCCGGTGGTGAGCAGAATGAAGGCGGTGTAGCCTTCGGGCGCTGCGTTGACGGCGGCGAGCACCGCCTGATCGACGGGGAGCCCGTCGGTGTTTGGATTCCAGCTGATGACGCGCATGTCGGGGAATGAATCCGAGCCAAGCCAGCCAACCCGGTTCACGCCGGTCATGCCTTCGCCCGTGCCGGCCTCGGTCTCGACGACCATGACGGGCAAAATCCGACTGCCATCGGGAGTCAACTTCAGCGCATGCAGCAGCTCAGTGAGTCGCATGGCAGCTGGCGCCAGTGAGGCATGGGGTTCGATAATCAGGGCGAAGCGGGCCGCGCTTCCAGCTGCCTTGTTGATTGCGGTGAGCTCACGCAACTGATCCTGCAGCGGTGCCTCCCAGAGGTTGGCTGGGTGAGCTGCACGTGTTGCGTCGCTGCTCCGGGGCTCAGAAGGTGGTGGAATGGTTTCGGGGTCAACCGGTTGCAGGTCGAGCTGCGAGAGCAGGTACTGCGCGCGACCAAAGCCGGGCTCAAGCTCGAGCGCGGTCTGTAGGTCACGCACGGCGTCGTCGGTTCGTCCGACCTCCAGCAGCACGCGGGCGCGGTGGAAGTGAACCACGGGCGCCGAGGCCTCGGCGATCGCGAGAGCATCCTGGAACTCGCTCAACGCGGCGTCGGTGTCCCCCATCTCGTGAAGCGTCTGCGCGAGTTTGAGGCGCGCGTCGAGGTTGTGGGGGAAATCTTCGAGAACGGCTCTGAAGCAGGCGCTCGCGAGTGGATGATTGCCGCGCCTCAGGTGAAGAGTGCCGTCTTCGCAGGCCATTTCGGCCTCGTCACTGTCGATCGACACCGCGCGTTCGCGCCAGCCCGTCGCCAGTTCTGGCTGCCCTGCTTCGTCCAGAATCTGCGCGAGCTCTTCGTACCAGAATCGGAACCAGGGATAGAAGCGGATGGCCTTTTCGTAGTTGGCGACCGCTGCGCTATACCGCCGCAGTCGCCTCAGTGAAGCGGCCTGCCGAATCAGAGCGCGCGTATCGAAGGGGTTGAGCGCGATTTGCATGCCGTACAGGTCCGCGACCTTCTCGTACTGTTCACGCTCTTCGTGATACACGATCAGGTTGTGGATTGCCGGCACCAGCGTTGCGTCCAACTCGGCAGCCCGCTGCCAGTGCGCCACCGCGGTTGCATCGTCGCCCTGCTGCATCGCATGCACACCTGCGTTGAACGCCAGTGTGGCATCGACGCGGCTCTCTGGTGTTGGGAACAAGAGCGTCATACCAGCCCGAATGCCAGGCGGACGTCGCAAGCCGAGCCGCCCTCATCGCAAAGGAGGCGTTGGCACACGAGGTCCGATTCAAATGGAACCTTGCCAGACCTTAGCATGCGCTGTTTTGCGCGTCCCGGCAAGTTTGCGTCCCACGACCGTTTCCTGGCTGTCGCGGCCGGTCATTTACGACGTGTTGCACCGCTTCGATGCCGTGCCAGATCGTTTCGAGCCGCGGCCAGATGCCAGGGCCATTGCAGCGCATCAAAGAACTCCACCATGAGGGAGTGCCACGCTTCCGCGATGTCGTCTTCCATGGGCAGGGTTGAAGCGTTGAGCGCCAGCACCAGCGCAAGCTCCAGATCGCCCTCGTTGGCACACTCTACGGACGCCGCCAACCAGGGCTCCGCATCCCACCAGACCTCCCCATGCACCAGCCCGTACACGGCGTTGGGAACGTCAGCATCTTCGAATTCGGGGTTACTCAGCAGACCGTCAAACAGCCACGGCGTCTCCAGAACGGGCAACTCTTGATAGCTGGCCAACTGGGGGTCGCCACTGAATAGCAGCGGGACTCGCAACAGGCGAAGCAGCAGGTGCAGCGACTCGTCGTTGGACATCGTATCGCCCGCCACCAGAAGCTCGGCTGCAAACGCGCCGGCAAACTCGGGAAAGTCCAGCTGGGCGCGTTGAATCCGGCTTCGTGCTTCCTCGGCGTGTCCGTCCTCCATTCGCGTCATTGCCACCACCAGCTGTGACGCCGGGCTTTGCGGTGCGATCGATACGATTTGGCGATGAGCCGAGGGATACTGCTCGTACAGCCGAGGCAGTAGTGGCTCCAGGTCTGGGCGGAACTCCTTCGCGAATGGGAGTACGACTTCGCGAAGATGCTGCATGTCCAGCGGCGCTACATCGAGGCTGCGTGCCAGCCAGTGACCCAGCACGAGCATCCAGTCCAGAAACCCGACAAAGTCGGTGGAAACCGGCACTGCGCGGTAGGTCTGGTGGCTCCAGTACACGATAGCGCTGATGGTTGGCGCTTCGTCGCCGCGCACATAGAAGCAGAATCGGTTGCCTGAACCATCGCCCGCGAAGGGGAGCAGCCCGGGATGCATGCGAGGCCAACGATGCATCGCCAGCTCCTTCACCCAGGCTTCGGGAGTGGTCTCACGCGCCGGCAGGTAGAAACCCACCTCACTCACCCAGAACGTTCCATCCCCGGGGTGATGGGTTTCGGCGTAGCGGAGGAGATTCCAGTAAGTTGGCGGTAGTGAGATCACGCGGGGCCATTCCATGAAACACGAGAGCAGGACGAACGAACGGTAGCGCGATTACAGATGGGATGAACAGCAGTGTTCAAGGAGTCGCGTCCGGAACGACGAGGAGCGTCAACAGTCCCAGATGGGCCAGAACACCCCAGCGATCGCCCTGAGACCAGAACGTGTGCCCCTCTGGAATGAGGCCCTGAAGGCTCCATTGCCCCGATTGCAGACGGTATAGTTGTCCGTCTGTCAACCAGAGGAGGTCTTCGGCACCTGCCTGAATACGTCCTCGGATGACTCCTTCGGGCAGGGGGCCCGGGGTGGGCTCCTGAACCAGCTCCCACGCACCAGGCGCAATCTGCTGCAGGTTCAGCGGGGATTCATCTGAGGTCGTGGCCGGCAGGAACCTGACCACCGAGCCGTCCCCCAGCATGCCAGTCAGTCCCTGAGGTGTGCGCCAGCTCGCGCGTAAACCAGCAGGCGCATTGCCGGCACCCGGGATGTCACCACCGCACAGGTCGCGCACGCATCGGACAGGAAGTCCGTCCTCGATCAGCACGTAACCGTCTCCGCCATCAAGCGCCACGGCCTGGATGGTTGCTTCACGTTGCAGCAGCAGCATCCAGCTGGTTCCCATGCGCCAGTAAACGTCGTGCGCGGTGACCATGATGCCACGTCCGTCCGAAGCGGTATCGATGTCAACGGGGGGACGCAGTGCAGGGCGTTCCTGAGCAGCCGGCGCACGTTGCAACATCGGAGCCAGCGCAGGTTCGGCGGGAGTTTCGCCTCGGGCGATGCGTCGTTCGCGCGCTTCGACGGCGGCCTGCAACGCGCGGGCTTCACCCGCTGTGTCACGCACAGACAGGATCTCGCGCGTCCAGCTTCCGGCGTTGTTTCGCATGAAAAACGAACCATCGCCCGATTCGCCACCTGCGAGCAGGCCTGTGCCGTCTGCCGCCTCGGTCATGAAACGCAGCCGGAGCGAAGGGTCGCCCTGCGAGGGGGTGGGGCCCACCTCCACCCAGGCATTGTCGACCAGGCGGAAAATGGTGTCGGCAGTGGCGGCCAGAAGCGTACCCTGCGAGGTCATGGCGCCCCAGATAAAACCCCTGAGCGGGGGCTCCACCTCCCAGGTTCGCTGGCCGCCCTGAAGGACCGAGACGGCCGAGCTCCGTTCGACGAGCCGCAGGGTGTCGCGCGGCTCAATCGGAGGGGGGCGCACAAACCCGGCTAGGTCGCCTTCAGCACCCGGCACCTGCTCCAGAAATCCATCGGGTCCACGCAGCAGGCCTGCGCTGGTGGCGACAACAAGCTCGTCTGACCAGAGGCTGACCTGCCCGACGTGTGTGATCGCATCCGACGCGGGCTGAGCAGAGTCAATGGGCCGGCCAACCAGCACGATCGGCTGCCAGCCACCGACTCCGACCCGGCGCACACCGTCGGGGTGCACAACGATCGCGCCGGTGTCGTCGCGGGCGAGCAGCTTCAGGGCGCCGGCGACGACGTCGTCTGGTGTGTTCACGGTCAGGGGTATCCACTGCAGCCCGTCCTGATCGTACCGGGTGGAGTACACCGAACCATCGGGACATACGGCAAAGCCTGCGTTTTCTGCGAACTGCAGCAGTCGCAACGTGCCGCAGCGCTCACTGGCTGGCAGCGCCAACGGCGACGTCATGCGGCGGTAGTCGCCTGGGACGCCCACAAATACGGTGCCGTCGGCGTCGATCCAGTAATGCAGGCCCAACGGATCCACCGCGAATTGCGAGAATGGGGTGCGTGGCTCGGGCGCGTCAAAACGGACGGTCAGCAGCTCGGGCGGGTCATTCGGCAGAAATCGGTACAAGTGGCCGACTTCACTGTACAGAAAAAGGTCTTCACCCTGTCGGGCGATTCGCCAGTCGACGTCGTCAGGCAGGTTCAGATTCGTCCACCGGTCGCGGTCCCACCGCGCGGCGAAGCCGTCGGCGCCAACACAGACAGCCCGGCCGGGCTCGAAGTCATCGCAGGTGTGGATTCGGGCAAAGGGTTGTCCGTCCAGCGCGGAGACGATGGGTCTGGCAGCCCGCTGATAGAGGGGAGCATTCAGGACTGACTTTCGGCCGGCCGTATCGACCGCCCGCACATACCATCGCCCGCCCTGCTGGACCGTTACGGCGATGGACGTAACGCCGGGGGGCGTGCGCAGAAAAGGCTCGCTGTCTTCGCTGGGCTCGCGCCACGTCTCTGACGTGTAAAACACCTCGTACACGAGCTGTTCAGCCGGCGTGATATCGTCGGACGCAGCGTTCCAGTGCAGTCGAACCTGATGCAACCCTGTCAGCTCGATGCGCTGCAGTCCCGAGAACAGAGGCGGTTCCACGTCGCCGGGCTGAGCGGGGCTCACAGGCGGTGCAACGCTGGCCGCCTCCTGGTTTTCTGGAGCGGGGGGTTCCTCGGGGGAGCGGCAGGCCCCGATCAGCATAGACACTGCGATGACAAGTGCAGATCGAGAGGGTCTCATACAGAGTCGGCGGTCGGGCCGAGCGGGCGCGGCCCGTAGGCCATCCTCCCGGCATGGGGCGCTGGGAGGGCTCAGTTGCTTCCGGAACCGGGAGGCACGCTGCCCATGGGTTCCAGTGAAGCCGTGATGGTCTTGCCTTCTTCGCGCGGGCGCTGCGTGCACGCCGCGATATCCACCAGCGCATTGATGATGGAGTCCATCTTGCCGAACCAGAGCTCCTTGTGCGCGTTTTCGCGACCACGAAGACGCATCACCAGCTTCACGCGGTCGCCGCGCTCGATGAAGCCACGCGCCTGGGTGATCTTGGTTTCGAGGTCGTGGGTGTCGGTTTTGGGTCGCAGCGTAATGGTCTTGAGCTCGACGCGAGTCGCCTTGGCCTGCGAGGCCTTCTTCGACGTCTCGTAACGGAACTTGCCGTAATCCATGATTTTACAGACCGGAGGAACGGCGCCCGGCGCCACTTCCACCAGATCGAGACCCTGCTCTGCGGCGAGGTCCCGGCCTTCATCGGCCGTCATAATGCCCAGCTGTTCACCTTCCGGCCCAATCACGCGGATCTGAGGCACGCGGATCTGGCGATTCACGCGGTGAGAATCCCGCTGGCCGCCGGCTGCGCCGCGAGGGTCATTGCGGTCTCCACCGCGGGGGTCACGATTCATGGGATTGGGCGGGCCGCCACTGGGTCGATTCATTCCGTCCTGGTACTCGAACAGGTTCGTCCAGACACCGCGACCCGGGTCGCAGCGCCATACAAAACGTGCGTAAACATTCCCGCACGTCCGCGTACTTATGCCATTCTGTTGCATCTCGCAAGCCTGCGCCAAACTTTGGCACCGAGGCCGGTTTCGCCTCTTTTTCTGCGTTTTTCTCCTTTATTCCACCGCAGACACGACGCATCGTCCCACTCGCATTCCATCACGTGCTTCTGGCGCGGCCCAGCACCCGGACCCTGTCCTATGTCAGCTCTGCAGCGCAGCGTAGTCAAATGCGCCGCCCGGCATATTGCCATCCCGGCTCCTTTACTCTGCCTCATCGGTCTGGTCGCTTGCGACCTGGCCGACGAGCACAGCGAAACGACCCTGCTGCAGCAGGCACCCGTCGTTTACGGCGACGACGACCGGCGAGACCTCTGGGAAGTCACTGACCCCGCCCTGCAACAGCTCACCCGGCAGTCCATTGTCGCCCTCATGTCCCTCGGCAGCTTCGACCGTTCTGACCCCGACAACTGGCGCGTAACGGGCACCCCACTTGGCGAGAACCGGAACCTCTGCGACGGCGAACTCTACGCCGACCAACCCGCCGCCGCAGGCTGTTCAGGCACGCTCATCGGCCCTGACCTCGTGCTTACCGCCGGTCACTGCGTCGGGCGCGACAGCTGTGACGGCACCCTGCTCGTCTTCGACTACTTCGAGCGTGCCGACGGCGTCCTCGAAACCATCAGCGCCACCGACGCCTATCGCTGCGTCGAAGTTGTCTCGTGGGCCCTGAGCGACGGACTCGATTTCGCCGTTCTTCGTCTGGAACGTCCTGTCGACGACTCGCGCCGCCCGGTTCCCCTTCGCCTCGAGGATACTCCCCTGACGCTCGGCGAGCCCCTCACGGTCATCGGCTTTGGCTCGGGAATACCCGCCAAAATCGACTCGGGCGGTGTTGTCACCGACCCGCGAGCGGGCTCGCTCGATTATTTTCAGGCCACGCTGGATACGTTCGGCGGCAACTCCGGCTCGGGCGTGTTCAATCGTGACCTCGAGCTCGTCGGCATTCTCGTGCGTGGGCTCACCGACTACGTGCGCGACGGCGACTGCAACCGCGTCAACGTCATCGCCGAAGAGGGATTCACCGGCGGCGAGGACATCACCTATGGTGCCCGTGCCCGCGAGGCCTTCTGCGCGTCAGGCGCCGAGAACGAACGGCTGTGTCCCGATGGCGCCAGTATGCGCTGCGGAGACTGCACCACCAGCGCAGATTGTCAGGGCGAGCTGGTCTGTGCCGCTTTCCCCTCGCTCGGTGGCGCTCGTATCTGTGCCGAGCCCTGCGCTCGCGACAACCCCTGCGACGCGGGCTTTACCTGCCGCGCAGCTGCCTGCGAACCCTCCAGTTCACTGGCCTGCCGCGCCAGCTCGGTTGTCAGGGCCAATCAGTGCGGGCGTGTGCTCGAGACCATCGACACCTGCACGTCCTCGGAGTTCTGCCGCGACGCCGCCTGCGTACCACGCCCTCAGGGCGACGTGTGCGCCAGCGCTGTGCCACTCGACCTGGCTCCCGGTGTGCTGGGTGAGATTGCCATGGACGGGTTCCTCGCTGACTACGCAGGGACATGTGCTGGCAACGGTGTGGACCGCGTCTGGCGCTTGTCGCTGGACAGCCGTTCGCAGTTTGTCGCTGAAGCCACCGGCTTTGATACGGTTCTGTACCTACGCGGAGACGATTGTCTGAATGTCGATGCGGAGGTCGCCTGCAACGATGACTCCAGCCCGCCCGGAGCCTACGGGTCGCGAATCGACGTCGTGCTCGATCCGGGCGACTGGTTCCTGTTTCTGGACGCCTACGACGAAAACGTCGGCGTGGCAGCGCTGAACTGGACGCTGACGCCTCTGTGCAGCGATGACTGCGCCGAAGGCGACGCCGTCTGCGATGGCGACCTGCCAAGAACCTGCGTTCGCGATTCCGCCACCGGCTGCTTCTACCTCGCAGACGCAGAGCCCTGTGGGGACGGGCTGGTGTGTGATGCAGGCACCTGCGTTGCGGGCCCGGTGGACCCCGACGTGGTCGATGAAGCCGACGCAGTAACAGATGCGTCCACGGACACGGCGACGGATGTCCCTTTGGATGCCAACCCGGCTGACATGGATGTTCATGCGGATATCGATGTGTCGCATGATGCCGTTGACGCAGACACTAACCCAGGGTCCGACTCGACCACCGTCGATGATACCCGCGACGTTGCTGACGCCGAAGACCCGCGCCCCGATGTTGCCGCGCAGGACGCAGTAGAAGCCGGCGACACCACCGGTTTGGACACCGGCACGGCTTCCGAGACCTCATTTCTGCCGCTGCCCGACATCACCGCCGATGGCTCGGGTGAGGGCGCTCAGCCCGTCGCTCCGGGCGATGTCTCCAGCGGCAATGTGGGCGGTTGTGCTGCCGCTGCGTCCCCGATGCCGGTGCACCGCTCGTCGCTGTTGTTTGCGCTGGGTGCGATTGTCGCCGCTCGCTGCGGACGCCGTCGCTGGTGAGCTACGGGTGCGCCGGGGCGGTATTCCGCCCTGCAAATGACGCTCTGCAGCTACGCCCGCCGCAGTCGCTGGCGGCCACCGACAGTCTGCGTCGCGGCGCGCCCAGGTGGCTACAGGTGAGCCGTTACCCGCACAAGAAAGGCATCCACCTGTGCGCGCCACGCTTCGGGGGCCTCGATGGGCAGGGTATGCCCGACATGGTCATAGAGGACGTGTTCGCAATCGTGGAGCATCGCCGCGAGCCGTTGCGCTGATTCGATACTCACAAGAAGGTCTTCGCGTCCGCTCAGCAGCTGGGTCGGGCAGGCTATCTGGCGAGCGTCGTCCTCGGGCCCGGCATAGCCGGCCAGACCCTCCAGCAGACGCCCCAGGCCGACCGCATCGTTACGCTGCACCGTCGCCCGCACCATCGGCTCCCACTGTCCCCGCAGCGACTCCAGGTACACCCGCCCCAGAATGTCCGGGATGGTGCACCACGCGAGCGCTTCAATACCGCCGCGGTGGAGCACTTCGCGCCACGACCGAACGATCACCTCGCGCATGGCGTCACCGTCGGACCCTGTTCCCGTCAGGCTAAGCCCCACACACCGCGCGCCCAGCAGGGGAGCAGTGTGCAACGCGACCCGGGCGCCGTGGCTAAATCCCACCAGCACCACAATCCGAGCCTGTAGATGGTCCAGCAGGTCACGCAGGTCCAGCGCGTGATCGTCCAGCGTCAACGGTTCATCGACCACCGTGCTGCGGCCCTGACAGCGTGCGTCGTAGCTGAGCACCTGAAACCGCTCGGCCATCTTTCGCGCCTGCGTGCGCCAGTTGGCGGTGCTCTGGCTCATGCCGTTGAGGAGCACGACCAGCGGTGCCGTTGTGGCGCCGGAGAGCTCATAATAAAGCGAAATGTCCGGGCGACCGGGCAGCTGAAATTCTGGCATGGTGAAGCGGGCGACGGATAGTGGGACCGAATAGGGCGCCGATGGCACAGCGTGTGCGCGTTCGCAACCTTCAGACCCGCCGCCGTGAAGAACCCGGAGTAGAAGCTCGGCATCGAAACCCTGTTCGGCACGTCGTGCTGTTGGCACCGGCTCGCGTTTGTGTCACGAGTCCGTCGGGCGCTGCACGGCTTACGGGCGCGCCCGGCAGATACCAGCTGCCGGTTATCGATCGGTTTGATGAAGGATATGCCATGCGCGCTTCTCTTCTGCGTCGGACTCTCTGCTGCGCCATGTTTCTGGGCCTTTTACGCCCAGTCTCGGCCGCTGCGCACGACCCTGACAACAGCGGCCAGTTTGCGCCGGTTCTGGTGCCACTCCCTGTGGTCTGTCCCGGCGCGGGTGAACGGTTGGTGCCTGTGGACGGCACCGCGTCATTGATCGGCGTTGAGCCTCGGCTGCGGGCGTTGTTCGATGCCTGGCGACAAGCCGACGCGGCCGCGCCAGCCTTTGTTTCTGCGCGCGTCGAGCAGGGCACCGTCACCGTCGTGCTCGAGGCGCAGGCGCTGGCCGCGTTGCCCGACCACGTCTATGACCTCCTGATTACGGCGGTGAGCGGTTCGCTCGACGGGCATGTGCAGGGCGGCGTTCATACCATCCGATTTGCCGGCGCACGCGAGGATGGCGCGCTGATTCCCGATCACGAACTGCGTCCGCTGCTGCGTCTGCAGCCGGAGCCGGGCGTGTTACCTGAACAGAACGACGGAGGCTCCAACTGGTTGCCCTTTCACCTGCGCTGGTCTGCGCTGCTGGAGCACCGGCCAGCGGGGGCGCTGACCGGGCGTCGCATTGCCGTCAGCCCGGGGCACGGGTTGTACTGGACCGGCAGCGGCTTCACCACGCAGCGCTCCGACTCGTTCGGGCTCATTGAAGACTACACCACCAGCATTATCGCGCACTGGCACCTGGAGCCCTACCTTCGCGGCGCGGGCGCGGAAACCATCTGGATGCGCGAGCGCAGCCGTTCTTCGTTACCGCCGGTGGTCATGGACGATGGCGATTCGGGCTATTCCGAGACCGGTGTTTTTGAGGATGGTTCGAATGCGGGTGGTTATGGCGGCGATTATCGCTTCGCAAATCTCGATACGGATTCCCGAGCCTTTTACGCCATTCCCGAAGCGGCCGAAAATGCGCCGGTTTATGTGCGATTTGTGGCAAGCGCAAACCGCAGCTCGGCGGTCATTCTTTCGGTGACGCATCGCGGTGGTGAGACGCGGGTTCCGGTGAATCAGCGGGTTTCTGGTCCGCAGTGGTTCTACGTGGGCACATTTTCTTTCGATGCAGGACAGGGCGTTGCATGGACCACCGATGCCGTTGACGGCGAGGTGGTGATTGCCGACAGCGTTTTATTTGGCACCACCACCGGTGTTGTCGTGCGGTCGGGCCAGCGCACTAATTCTCCCGCCTGGCGTGAAGCAGCCGTTCATTACGCCGAGGCGAACGGCGCACCCACGGCGATCTGGCAGGCGCGCGCGTCAGATCGGGACAGCGACGTTGTGGCCCGTCCGCTGTGGGCCAACGCGCTGGGCGTGGACCTGTATCTCTCGATACATACCAACGCCGCCGGAGGAACAGGAACCGAGACCTACGCGTGGAATGGTACGCCAACGCCCGGTTCGATCGCGTTTCGCGACCTGGTTCACGACGCCGTGGTGGACGATATTCAGGCGTACTACAACCCGGCGTGGGTGGACCGCGGAAGAAAGACGGCCGATTTTGGCGAGGTGCGAGAGCTGGATTCGGCGCCGGGCGCGCTGGTCGAGGTGGCATTTCACGACCGCAGCCCCGACACCGGGCCGGACGTCAACGCGCTCAAGGACCCACGTTTTCGGCGTATCGTAGGTCGCGCCATGGCGCGCGCGATCGTGCGTTACTTTGATCCTTCGGCGCCGTTTGTTCCCGAGCCGCCGTTGGCGGTGGTGCTGCAAAACCGCGATGGCGAGCTGGTTGCGTCGTGGGAAGCATCGGACGGGCGGCAGGGCAGCGGTCTGGCGGACAGTTGGCGGGTCTATGTGGCCGTGGGAAATGATGCCTTTGACGCAGGTACGCAGGTGCTGGGAAATGAGTTTCGTCTGGGGTCGTTTGAGCCGGGAACGCCCCTCTCCGTGCGCATCGCGGGCGTAAACGCCGGCGGCGAAGGACCGGCTTCGACGGTGGTTTCAGCGGTGAGCGCGGGTGCCAACGCCGCGCCGATACTTCTCGTAACAGCTTTTGACCGTTGGGACCGCAGCACCGGCGAAGAAGGAAATACCTTCGATTATGCCATTCGGTACGCGCTTGCGGTGAGCGAGGCGACCGCTGCGGGTGGTGCGCGTTACGCAGCGGACGGTGCCACCTCGGCTGCGCTGGCAGAAGAGGTGGACCTTTCGGGTTACGAAGCGCTGATCTGGCAGGCCGGCGAAGAGTCCACCGCCGACGAGACGTTCAGTGATGATCAGCAGGCACAGGTGCTCGCCTTTCTGGATGCCGGCGGACGTGTTTTCGCGTCGGGAGCCGAAATTGGCTGGGATTTACAGGAACGGGGCAGCTCGACCGATCAGGCGTTTCTGCGCGCGGCGTTTCAGGCGGAATACGCGGCCGATGACGCTGCAACGTATGGAATTCAGGCGCTCGCCGACGCTACCTTTGCTGAAATTGCACCCTTTACGTTCGATGATGGAACCGCAGGAACCTACAACGTCGATTTTCCGGATGTATTTGCTGCAGCCGAGGGTGCCTTTGTTTCCCTGCGCTATGAGGGTGCGGGCGGCGCTGCGGTCATGGGTTCCCGTTCGGTATTGTTTGGTTTTCCCTTCGAAACCGTCGTTGATGCGTCCACCCGAACCGCGTTGATGCAAGGGGTGCTGCGCTACCTGAGCGTGAGTGGTATCTCCGATGCCGGCGAGGTCGTGGAAAGCGACGGCGACACCGGGCCTGTACCCGAAGACGGGTTCAGCTTTGACGTGGGTCCGCTTGAATCGGCAGACCGCGACGAAGAGAGCGACGCCACAGACGACGCAAGCTCGCTGCCTGACGACGCCGCGTACGACGTCGTGACCGACGACGTGGATCCCGATACAGGCCGACCGCGCGACGCGGGAAGCAACCGCGATGATGCCGGGCAGCAGCCCGACACGGCGCGCGTGCATGACGGCTGTGGCTGCGCGACGACATCATCGGGTCAGAGCGGAGACAACAGCGTCGCGGGCCTGACACTCCTGGCCCTCCTTGGCGCCCGACGTCGGAGGTTGGGCTAATGCCGCGCCGCTCGATGACGTTGATTGAAGAAGCCATGGCGTCGCGCAGCCAGGCGTCTCCGGCCCGCACCAGCGAGCCCTGGAAGGGTGAGGGCAGGGCGGTCGCCGCGTCGGGCGGAGCACCGATGACCGTGCCCCGACTGGTTGCGGGTTTTCAGAGGGCCGGGTTGTGCCCGGGCATGACGGTCATTGTACATTCCTCGCTGAGCGCGCTGGGTTGGGTTGCCGGCGGCGCACAGGCCGTCATTCAGGCGCTGCAGCAGGTGCTGACCTCCGAGGGTACCCTTGTCATGCCCACACATTCCACCTCGCTGACCGATCCCGAGTACTGGCGCATGCCGTCGGTACCCGAATCGTGGTGGGAAGAAATCCGGCAGGAAATGCCAGCCTTTGACGTAGATGAGACGCCAACCCGCTCGATGGGGGTTATTCCCGAATTATTTCGTAAATGGCCCGGCGTACGGCGCTCCTGTCATCCGCAGGCGTCGTTTGCGGCGTGGGGTAAACACCGCGATATCGTGACAGGGGACCACTCTCTGGAATGGGGACTCGGTGAGCGCTCGCCTCTGGCGAGGTTGTATGATTTGCATGCCTGGGTATTTCTGCTTGGCGTGGGCCACCGTAATAATACGTCCATGCATCTGGCCGAATATCGTGCACAATGGCCTGGTAAATCCACGACGTTGACGTCGGCGCCCCTGCTGGTGAACGGCGAGCGTCAGTGGGTGACCTTTGAGGATGTCGCAATCGACTCGAGTGATTTCGAAGAATCAGGCCGCATTTTCGACCGGGTTTCCGGTGTGGTGAGGAACACTGTGGTGGGGAATGCCACGTGCCGGTTGATGCCACAGCGAGAGCTCGTGGATTTTGCCGTGCAGTGGATGGAAGAGAACCGCCCCTGGCTTCGAACCGACAGCGGCTTATGAGAGTCGTTCGTGCGGAGCGGTGGTTTGGCGCAGGCAAATGTCTGGTCCGCGATCCCGAAACCGGTGAGACGCACCTCGCCGCGCGTCTGATTCCGGGTGAGCTGGCCGTCGTGGAGAAGCTTGGAGAAAGCTGGTCTGCGCAGTGGGTGGCATCGGAGATTCGGAACGCCTCTGCGCTTCGGAGTGCGCCGGAATGTCCGCATTACGATGCCGGCTGCAGCGGCTGTTCGCTGCTCCACGTGGGCTTCGATGAAGAGCAGCGCTACAAGCGGTCGCTCATCGCCGAGGTGCTGCAGCGCTTTGCTGATGTGGTTGTGCCGCCTGAGTCGGTTTTCTGGTTGGGACCCGAAGGTCGGTTTGGCCACCGTACCCGAACCTCGATGACGGTTGCAGAGGTCAACGGTGAGTGGGTCATGGGGTGGCGCCACCTGGATGGAACAAACCTTCGCATTGGGAATTGCAGGGTGCTCGATAGTCGGTTGCAGGGTGTGTTGCCAGGCTTGCATGCTGCGCTGGCAGCACTCCCTGTCGTGGCCGAAGCAACCTTTCGGTTGCACCTCTGGCTCGAAGATCCGGGGCCGCGTCAGGACAGGGCACCGCTGAAGTCAGGCCCGACCCAGCCAGAAATAGTTGCGGCGACCGATGCACCCGACCTTGTGGCAGCGTCTCTTGCGTGCACGTTGCGAGGGTGTGGGGTGCAGGTCACCCCGTCACCATCCATACCGTGGGGGCAGACAGCCCCTTTCAGGGCGCAGTTCCTTTATGACTGGTTGCAACACCATGTCGCGTTGCCCAACGAACGTGTGCTGGATGCCACCTGCGGCACGGGTGCCATGACACGAATTCTGGCTCGTGCTGGGGCCGCGGTGATCGCGGTGGACGCGTCGTGGCCGGCGATCGAAGCCGCGAGAACGCATCCGGCCCAGCAGGAACTAAATGATCGGGTGCAATTCAGAGGGGGATTAATTTCCACCGTATTGCCTCGGCTTGTGAAAGCAGGCGCACAGTTCGATACCGTGCTGTTTAATCCCATGCGCGAAACACTCGGTGAGACGACCATGCGCGCTGCTGCAGAGACAGGTGCAGCGCGAGTCGTTTATATCGCACCGGCTCCTCGCGCCGCAGCCGAGGATATTGGTGCTCTTCGACGGCTGGGGTACGAGGTGCACGAAGTGGGCGCTGCGGATATGCACCCCGGCACCGCGAATGTGCTCATGGTGGTGGTGATGATGCGAGCGGGCGAAGGTGCCCGATTTTCGCCAGCGAGGGGCGATTCAGCGAGCGGGACGGGCGCGCAGGTGTCTGGCGAGTAAAAACGCCATTTCAAGGCTCTGTGCATAGTTCAGGCGCGGGTCGCACCAGGTCTCATAGCTGCGCGAGAGGTCTTCTTCAGACAGCTCCTGCGGTCCTCCCATGCACTCGGTAACGTCATCACCGGTCAGTTCAAAGTGAACGCCGCCGAGAGGAATCCCCACGTCCTGCAACGTATCGAAGGTGCGGTGAAGCTCGTCACTGATGTCGTTGAATTGCCGGGTTTTCAGGCCCGACGACGTGCTCTGGGTATTGCCGTGCATGGGATCGCAAATCCAGCTCACATGTCGCCCTGCCACGCTAACGGCGCGCACCAGCGCGGGTAATAACTCCCGCACCCGGTGTGCGCCAAACCGGGTAATCAGTGAAATGCGACCCGGACGATTTTGCGGCTCGAGCTTATCCAGCAAATGCAATAATGCGGCGGGCGTCATGCTCGGGCCAATCTTCACACCAATGGGGTTTTCAATACCCCGGAAATACTCCACGTGTGCGCCATCCACCGCGCGTGTACGGTCACCAATCCACAGGGAGTGTGCCCCCAGATTGTACCAGCGATCGTCAGCGAGCTCGGTTTGTGCCTGCTCGTAGGCGAGCAGCAGCCCTTCATGAGACGAATAGAACTCCACCGTTTTCAGGCTGGCATGGTCGGCGGCGCCAATCACGGAGGCGAAATCCAGCGCGTTCAGAATCGAGTCGAGCATGTCTTCATAGCCGGCCCGTCTGGCGTCGCTGCGCACAAATGCCAGGTCCCAGTGCCGGGGATTTCGCAGGTCGGCAAAACCTCCATCCAGCAGCGCACGCGTATAGTTCAACGTGGCTGCAGAGTGATGATAGGCGCGCACCAGACGTTGCGGGTCGGGACGTCGGCTATCGGGCGTAGCGTCGTGCCCGTTGACGTGGTCGCCGCGATAGGCGGGCAACTCGACTCCGTCGACAATCTCGGTGTCTTTGCTGCGGGGTTTGGCGTACTGCCCGGCCATGCGACCAAGACGAACCACGGGCAGCCTGCCGCCCCATGTCAGGACCAGGCTCATTTGCAGCAATATCTTGAGTCTGGCTTCAATGGTACGGCGCGTGCAGTCCGCAAATCGCTCGGCACAATCGCCGCCCTGCAAAATAAACACTTCGCCGCGCGCGGCGCGGGCAATCTGTTGCCGCAGGGTGTCCACTTCGCCAGCCGCGACCAGTGGAGGCAGGGATTCCACGACGGCCAGCGCCTTTTGTACAGAGGCAGGATCGTCGTACGTGGGCTGTTGTTGAATCGGAAAGCTGCGCCAGGAGGCAGGTGACCACGTCATGGGGACGTTCGCGGGTGTGCAGGAGGTAGGGCGTGCGGTCGTTAGGGCCTGCATGCCGCGGTGGCAAGCGGGAACTGGTGCGTCGCGCGCCGTGCGAGCCTGTGCGTCAGGCGCCAGGCGCCACGAGGGTTATCGGGAATCGGCCCGCGTCTGGTCTCGTCGCCGTCGTTTCACGCGTGTTTGCGGGTGCTCTTTGCGCGTGTTTCACTTGCCGTTCCGTAAGGAACACGACTACAGAGTGCGCCGCCTTTTCATCCACAGAACACCGAACGCGTGCCATGTCTTTCGATGTCTATGTCTCCAGGTTCCGCGCCGGACGCCGTGTATCGTACACCCTCGTCGAACTCGAAGGGTGGATTCGTCCCTTCGCGAAGTCGCCGCGCGACCTCGATGGACGGTATCGCCTGAAAAATCGCGCTGGCATTGATGTGCTGTTTGACCCTCGGTCTACGAATCGTCGAGACACCGAAGGCAGCGCGTTTCACTGTCGCGGTTTCGATGATGCCACGGCGCAGATGATTTTCGACATCGCCGCTGCCGGCGGTCTGTCGATCATGGCCAAAGTTCGGAATATCGTGCTCGCGATACCCGAAGAATCCATGCGCAGCCACCTTCCACCCGAGGTTCGACGCGAAGCGGTCGTCGTGAAGAACGGCGCCGCACTGTCGCGCGCGTTCGATGAGAATGATCGCCCTGACGAACTGTTTTCGCAGTTCGGACGCGACGACGATGACGACCTGCAGGAAGGAGGCGCCGAGCTGCTCGACGGCTCGGATATCGACGAGCAGGATGACGATGACTTCGGGGATGGCGCCGAGGACTGGGACGAGGACTAATCCGGTGCTGCGGGGCCAACGCGCTACACTCATCAGGCGCGCTGCTCGTATTGTCGAAACCGCCCTACGACCCGTCTGGCGTTCGGCTCAGTCGTAGCAGCCGACGCGCAGCTGCACCTGCCGATAGTGTCCCGTTTCGCACCGCCGGCAACAGACGTTCCAACTCCGCGCGTGTGTCTTCCTGCGCCACGAAGCGCCGCTCCAGCTCGTCACGGACGGTGGCCCACATCCAGTCCACCTGCTGTTGTTGCCTTCGGCTTTGCCAGTGTCCGGAGCCTGTCACGGCGGCCCGGAATTCACCCATGGCCTGCCAGATCTCCTGAATGCCTTCATTCTGGGTTGCACTGCACGTCATGACGCGCGGCATCCAGGGGCCTTCAGGGCGGTGGGTATAGTGAAGCGCGTGCTCGAATTCGCGGCGTGCTCGCTGCGCCGCGATTCGGTTATCCCCGTCGGCCTTGTTGATGGCGAGCAGATCGGCAATTTCCAGAATCCCTTTTTTGATGCCCTGCAATTCATCTCCGGCGCCTGCCAGCATTAGCACGAGATACATATCGACCATTTGCGCGACCGTCGTCTCGGACTGTCCCACGCCGACGGTCTCGACGACAATCACGTCAAATCCGGCCGCTTCACACACGAGCATGGTCTCGCGCGTTTTGCGTGCAACACCCCCCAGAGTGCCTGCGCTCGGCGAGGGACGTATGAACGCGTGGTCGTGAAGTGCCAGCTGGTTCATGCGGGTTTTGTCGCCCAGAATACTGCCGCCCGAGACGGTGCTGCTGGGATCCACCGCCAGAACGGCAACGCGCAGCCCCAGTGTGGTGAGATGCAGACCAAAGGCCTCGATAAAAGTGCTTTTGCCCACGCCGGGAACGCCGGAGATGCCAATGCGCATGCTGTTTCCGGTGCGCGGCATGAGCGATTGCAGCAGCGCGTCGGCTGTGTCACGGTGCCGCGGCGCGGACGACTCTACCAGTGTGATGGCCTGACCGAGCATGGCACGATGGCCTGAGCACACGCCGTCCACGAGCTGCTGCAGGCTGGAAATGCCGGGTGGTAGCACGAGCGGTGCGTCAGAGCCGGTCTTTTGCGACGGCGCGTCCATGGCATTTCCGTGAGCGAAGCGTGCGGGTCGGTTGGGCCCGGGGTCAAGGGGTGGTTCGCGAGGCCAGCAGCTTGAGCAGTCTTGTGGCAGCCTGTGAAATGACCGTGCCCGGGCCAAAGATTTCGACAGCGCCTGCAGCATGGAGCGCTGGATAGTCAGCCGGCGGAATCACACCGCCGCAAACCACCAGAATATCGGCGCGTCCCCATGCATCCAGCGCCGCACGCAACGTCGGTACCAGGGTCAGGTGGCCAGCGGCCAGTGATGAAACGCCAACAATATGGACGTCATTCTCGATGGCTTGCCGGGCGGTCTCTTCGGGTGTCTGAAACAGCGGCCCAATATCCACATCGAAGCCGAGGTCGGCAAATGCGCTGGCAATGACCTTCTGGCCGCGGTCGTGGCCATCCTGGCCCATCTTGGCGACCAGGATTCGCGGCCGCCGTCCTTCGTTTTCGGCAAATTCATCGGCGAGGCTTCGCACGGAGAGTACTGTGTCGCTGCTTTCACCCACTTCATTCCTGTAAACGCCTGAGACAGCGCGAATGACCGCCTGATGGCGACCAAAGATTTTCTCCATGGCGTCGCTCATTTCGCCGACCGTGGCTCCGGCCTGCGCCGCAAGCACCGCGGCTTCCAGAAGGTTGTCGTTTCCGGCAGCGGCCTCTGTGATGGCATTCAGGCGCTGGGTGACGAGCGCGTTGTCACGGCTGGCCCGCAGCGACTGCAGACGACGCAGCTGTGCCTCACGCACGGCGGTGTTGTCCACCTTGAGAATGGGAATTTCGTCGGGCGTCACGGGTTTCCAGCGATTGACGCCGACAATGGTCTGCCGACCGGAATCAATGCGCGCCTGTGTACGTGCCGCAGCCTCTTCGATGCGCAGCTTGGGAAGCCCTGTCTCGATAGCCCGGGTCATACCGCCGAGCTCTTCGACTTCCTGCATGTGGCGCCGTGCACCCTGGACCAGCTCCTGCGTCAGGCGCTCCACGTACCACGACCCACCCCACGGGTCGATGGTGCGGGGTACTCCGGTTTCCTGTTGCAGAATGAGCTGGGTATTTCGGGCAATACGGGCCGAAAAATCGGTTGGCAGGGCGAGGGCTTCGTCGAGCGAGTTGGTGTGCAGCGACTGCGTATGCCCATGTGTCGCCGCCATCGCCTCAAGACACGTACGCACCACGTTGTTGTACACGTCGTCGGCTGCGAGGCTCCAGCCTGACGTCTGACAGTGCGTGCGCAAGGAACGCGAGCGCGGGTTGCGAGGCGAAAACTGGCCCACAATATCGCTCCAGATCTGCCGGGCCGCCCGCAATTTCGCGACCTCCATGAAATAATTCATGCCGATGGCAAAAAAGAAACTCAGTCGCGGGGCAAAGGCATCGACGCTCAGGCCGGACGCCAGCCCGGTGCGCAAATATTCCAGACCATCTGCCAGTGTATATCCCAGCTCGATATCCGCCGTCGCACCCGCCTCCTGCATGTGATAGCCAGAGATCGAGATACTGTTGAAACGGGGCATATGGCGCGAGGTGTACGAAAAAATATCCGCGATGATCCGCATGGAGGGTGCGGGCGGATAAATATAGGTATTTCGCACCATGAATTCTTTCAGAATATCGTTCTGAATGGTCCCGCTCAGCTCGTCGAGCCGCGCACCCTGTTCGAGCCCTGCCACAATATAGAGCGCCAGAAC